>Ga0070735_10000988_pt1 | contig 28491 bp, 23 predicted proteins | sample Coa_R1_FD_66443 | JGI IMG/M metagenome (GOLD analysis project Ga0070735, IMG submission 66443) | Surface soil microbial communities from Centralia Pennsylvania, which are recovering from an underground coalmine fire - Coalmine... | ecosystem: Environmental > Terrestrial > Soil > Unclassified ...
ATGTTCGGCGATAACGGGATGGTCGTGTACAAGCAGAAGCGCTCGGAGTACCAGCAATTGCGCAAGCAAATTGTGCGCGTGCAACAGGATAACGATTACTACACGCAACAGATTCAGGGGTTGAAGTCTGATCGGACCGCGATTGAAAAAGAAGCCCGCGAGCAATTGGGATATGCAAAACCCGGCGAGTACGTCTACGTCCCGCCGAAACCAGCGCCCGCTCCTGCCAATCACTCGGCGAAAAAGTAGTCTTAATATTTTGCTCTACATGCAATTTCCGGGTGACCAGCCGTGTTCGATTGACAACCCATCTCAAAGGTCGTGGTATATTTCCCCAGCCTCATTTCAAGACCAGCAGGACAGTTGTCCTTTGAGGATGGCTGCGCCTTCGCTTTGCGGTGTGGGGCCGCAACTGGAATTCCAAAAGGAGAAACCGGCCATGAGAAAAGTTTTAGCGATCTGTCTGGCGTTTTGTTTTGTGTGTGCTTTGTCGGCGATGGCATTCGACGACATGGGGAAGAGTACAACTGTCAAAGGTTGGGTGAGCGACGACAAGTGCGGCGCTAAGGGAGCGAACGAGAAGGCTGAGGCATGCACCAAGAAATGTCTGGCTGCGGGCGCAAAGATGGTCGTCGTCACCGACGGCGATCAAAAGGTGTTGATGGTGGATAATCCGGACGCGTTAAAAGACCATGCAGGTCATCACGTGGCAGTGACCGGGACCGTGAAGGGTGACTCGATCCACGTCGACAGCGCAAAGATGCTGTAAGAGCTCGGAAAGAGATTTGAAGGGCGGCTTTCGGGCCGCCCTTTTTCTATTCCGTAGAGAGTATCTGGCTCCCCCCGATCGCAGTGCCTACGGCAAGCAACGTTCCACGACGGCGCGATACGCTACCGCACCACGCCTTCCAACGGCGAACTCGCTGTGGCATAGAGCTTCTTCGGCATGCGACCGGAGAGGTATGCCTGTCGCCCAGCGATGACAGCGTGCTTCATGGCTTCGGCCATCAGGACCGGATCCTGCGCATTGGCGATCCCTGTGTTCATCAAGACCGCGTCGGCGCCGAGTTCCATGGCGATGGTTGCATCAGAGGCCGTCCCGACACCCGCGTCCACAATCAAAGGCACGCCGCTGATCATTTCCCGCAGGATACGAATATGAGCTACGTTTTGGATGCCCATGCCACTACCGATTGGCGCCCCCAAAGGCATGATGGTGGCAGCTCCGGCATCGATCAGACGCTTCGCGAATACGATATCGTCCGAGGTATAGGGAAGAACCGTGAAGCCCTCCTTCACCAGCACACGAGTGGCCTCAAGCGTCGCTTGGACGTCGGGATAGAGAGTTGCCTGGTCTCCAATGACCTCGAGTTTCACCCAATCCGAGAGCCCAACCTCGCGGCCGAGGCGCGCAGCCCGGATCGCCTCGTCGGCTGTATAGCACCCCGCTGTATTTGGTAGCAAAAAGTACTTCTTGGGATCGATGAAATCGAGCAGGGATTCCTTGCTGCGATCGAGATTGACGCGCCGCACCGCGACTGTGACCATCTCTGCTCCGCTGGCTTCGAGGGCGCGCGCCGTTTCCTGGAAGGATTTGTATTTTCCCGTGCCAACAATCAGCCGCGAACGGAAGGAACGTCCGGCAATAACCAATGAGTCCGACATGCACATATTGTAATGAAATTGCGGGCCAGTCGTGATGGAAAGCGTATTTCAGAGCTGGGTCGAGGGTAGAATTATCCTCGCCTGATGTTACTGTTGAGACGTCATGGGTCGGGGAGATTGGATGAGTGATGAGGCGGTAGAAGTGCTGAAATCGTTTCGGGCTTTTCTGCAGGAAGTCGAGCAGGGAGCAGTTATCCCCGAAGTGGATGAGCACGACCTCAAATGCCTTCATCAGCTTTGTGTCGAACGAGCGAAACGGTACTGCGGCAAGGATGGGGTCATTAGCCTTGAGTCCACGTCGCGGGCCTGCAGTCCAGGGGCGAACGTCCCCGCTGTCTGGCTGCGCCATACTCAATTACGAACTCTGTACAGGCAAGGGCTTCTGAGTGAATGGCAACGCGGAACTACGCTGGATGACATGGTATTCAAGGTTGCCGCGAAGATTCCAATGAGAGGCGCTGATCTGGATCAGGATTCGTTTCTGCGCCAGCTACGCGACCAAGGCGTTGCTCCCCATCGCTAGGTCGCTGGCCAGGACGAATGCCGGCTACAGCACGGCCGTCGTTTCCGCCTGGGCATAAAGTTCATCAATCTGCTTTTTATAGCGTTCTTCGATCACTCTTCGACGAAGTTTGAGAGTCGGCGTCAGGGCTCCGTTGGCTATAGTAAATTCATCTTCCACCACGATCACACGCTTCAATTTTTCGAATCGGGCAAGATTCTGATTCATCCGTTCCACAACACCTTCATACAGGCTTTGCACCTTCGGATTGGCAACCAGATCCGCGTGCGAGTGGAATACTACGTTGTTTGTGCGTGCCCATTCCTCAAGCACAACGAAATTCGGCGAAATCATGACGGCCGGAAACTTGCGACGGTCGCCGAGGATCGCTGGAACTCCAACGTACGGACTCAACTTAAGCGCATTCTCGATCGGCTGTGGCGCGATGAATTTGCCGCCAGACGTTTTGATCAGATCTTTCTTGCGATCGGTGACCGAGAGATATCCTTCGGCATCGACATTGCCAATGTCGCCGGTCTTGAACCAGCCATCTTCCAACGCCGCCTTCGTTTCTTCGGCACGGTTCCAGTAGCCTTTGAAAACCGAAGGTCCGCGGACAAGAATCTCGCCGTCTTCCGCGATGCGTACTGCAAGGTTTGTCAAAATCTTGCCCACTGTCCCAATCCGGTGATTGATGGGCGTATTGACGGCGATCACCGGCGAAGTCTCGGTGAGTCCGTAGCCTTCGTGGATCCGGATTCCGACAGCCGCGTACCATTCCGCGAGTTCGCGGCCCAATGGCGCGCCACCTGAGATGAACGTTTCGACGCGTCCACCCATCCCTGCGCGAATCTTTGAGAACACCAGTTTGTTGGCCAACTTCCATGCGCTTGAAGTGGGAGTTCGGCCGGCGAGGATCTCCGGTTTGTGCTTCTCGCCTACCCCAAGGGCCCAGTTGAAGATGGCTTGCTTGGGGAGTCCTTTTGCCTTCTGAACTGCCTGGGCATAAATCTTTTCGTAGACTCTCGGAACGGCCACGAACAGCGAGGGCTTCACCTCCAGCAGCGCTTCGGGGAGGCGTTCAATAAACGGGCAGTAGGCCAGGGTCACTCCGTGATACATCATGGAGAAATCCACGTGACGGGCGGTGATGTGGCAGAGCGGCAAGAATGAAATGCTCGTCTTACCAGGACCGACGTCGAACCCCAGCAGTGAGCACTGGATATTCGAAGTGATGTTGCCGTGCGTCAACATCGCACCTTTGGGTGTGCCAGTGGTCCCGGAAGTGTAGACAATAGTCGCGAGATCATCAGCCGCGATGGACCGCGCTTGTGCTTCGAGCTCCGGACCTACATCGTCGAAGCCATGCATCACGATTTGTCGTATCGTCACGCACTTTTCCTTGAACGGAGCGAGGTCGCCGGTGAACTCGATTGAGTCCATGACAATGACTCTTTCGAGTCGGGTCTTGGTGAATGCTGCGAGCACTTTGTGCAGTTGCTGGTCCGAGGAAACAAAAATCATGCGGCAGCCGGAGTCGTTCAGGGCGAATGCCGTCTGCTCTTGCGTCAATGTCGTATAGAGTGGAACGGTCACGGCCCCGAGCAGCAAACTGGCCATGTCAACCGTGGACCATTCGGGTCGATTTTCGCTAAGGATGGCGACCCGATCTCCGCGGCGAATTCCCCAGGAGTGCAGCGCGCGGGCGACGCGGCCGACATTCTGTCCGAACTGGCGAGAGCTGATGGGCAGCCATTTTCCCGCCTCGCGATACAGTTGCATGCGGTCGAGATTGCGTTCGACGGCTGCGAAGAAGATATCGTTCAGGGTGGCAATACTCATCGCGTCGTTCGGGTCCCGGCCAAAACCTGTTGCGGACTGGATACCTGTGAAAATGTAATGTTTCCCGCTCGTTTCGGCAATGTGAAACGCGGTTCGGCTAGGTACGGAGGTGCGTCATGTTTACGGCTGCACGTAAAAGCAGGTATTCTGAGCTTACTCCCGTGGGGGGAGTTCAACATGCAGAAAAGACTTTCAGGCCTGCTGGCCGCCGGGCTGGTGATGGCCGGCATGCTGGCTACGTCTGGTCCGATGTCTGCCCAGACCAAGGAGAGCTCCAAAATGCCCAAAGCAGGCGACATGGCTCCGGATTTCACTTTGAAATACTTCGATGGTACCGACCTAAAGGATGTAAAGCTCAGCGACTACCACGGCAAGAAAAACGTTGTGCTGGCGTTTTATATATTTGCTTTCACCGGTGGTTGAACGCAGCAAATGAAAAACTTCCAGGCGAATTTAAAAACCCTGGAAGCTTCCGACACCCAGGTCCTGGGTGTGAGCATGGATAGCGCCTTCGCCAACAAAGCCTTCGCCGATCAAATTGGAGTTACCTTCCCGCTACTCAGCGACTGGGGTGGCAAAGTTACCCGCGAGTACGGAATCTACAAAGACGAATACCAGGCCCCGCGCCGCGTGAACTTCCTGATCGGAAAAGATGGGAAGATCATCGAGGAGCAGGTGGATAAAGACGCAATCGATCCCAAGAAGATCGTCGATACCTGTTCGCGACCCAAACTGAAAGAGTAGACCCACCGCATTCACTCCGACTGCTCTGTGTCCTCTGTGGTGGATTTCAACCACAGAGGCACATAAGGGCAAACCGGTACTTCCTGCCTTACTCTCGGCAATGCTGCAGAAACCTTTTCGCCGCCGAGACTTGCAAAATGCGATCTCACCGTAACCCCCGTGGTCACGTTACCCTCGGAAACTAAACTGTCTCTATCGGGTTTAAGGCGGTGTGAGTAATATCTACGTGTTTCAGACTTCGAGGGCGTCGAGGCGAGATATGAAGACACACAAGATGTGGGCCTGGATACTTCTTTTAGCGGGCTTTGCATTTGTCCTGCAGCTCTCAACATTAGCCAAGGCACAAGATAACGAGACGGATCAAGCTCAAGCTCCAGACCAAGGTCCAGCTGAAGACCAGGGGCAGGGTCAGGAGCAAGATCCCCCCGGGCGCGTAGCGCGGCTTAACTTCTCGCAGGGTTCGGTTTCATTCAGGCCCGCCGGCGAGAATGACTGGGTCACGGCCGTGCCCAATCGGCCTATGGTCACCGGGGACGACCTTTGGGCGGACGAGAATTCGCGAGCTGAAGTTCACGTAGGATCGGCCGCGATCCGGCTTGGGGCGCAGACCGGCATTACTTTTTTGACGCTGGACGATAACACCACGCAGATTCGTTTGGCGCAAGGCTCGCTGATCCTCCGTGTCCGTCACGTAGACGATGACGACACGTATGAGATTGACACTCCCAGTATTGCGTTTACGATTCTGCAGCAAGGCGAGTATCGCGTGGACGTGAGCCAGGACGGAAGCCGGAGTGTCGTCACTGCTTGGCATGGACGCGGTCATGTCACGGGCGGAGGATTCTCATACAACGTGCTGGCCGGGCAATCCGCAACATTCAGCGGAACTCAGGATCATCTCGACTATGACCTCGGTCAGGTTCCTGACCGCGATGATTTTGATAGTTGGGCCTTCGATCGCGATGATCGCGAAGACCATGCCGACTCGGCGAACTATGTTTCGCGCGAAATGACAGGATACGAAGACCTGGACGAGAACGGCGATTGGAGCTACGTGGCGGGCTACGGACCATGCTGGCGGCCGCGAGCCGTCGTTGTGGGATGGGCTCCATACCGTTACGGTCACTGGGCCTACGTTGGGCCATGGGGATGGACGTGGGTCGAAGATGAGCCTTGGGGATTTGCCCCGTTTCACTATGGACGTTGGGCATTCGTGAGTAACGGGTGGTTTTGGGTTCCTGGACCGGTCGTCGTTCGTCCAGTGTGGGCGCCGGCGCTGGTTGCGTTCGTTGGCGGCGGCCCGGGTTTCCACTTCGCAGCGGGCGTTGGAGTGGGATGGTTTCCGCTGGCTCCGGGAGAAGTCTATGTCCCGGGCTATCATGTCAGCCGGACGTACGTGAACAACATCAACATTACGAATACGACGGTGAATGTTACGAAGGTCACGAACGTGTACAACACCGTGATCGTCAATAAGAACACCACAGTCAACAACATCACCTACGTCAACCAGCACGTAACGAACGGCGTGACCGTTGTATCGCACGATGCCTTCGTAAATGCTCGGCCCGCAGCGCAGAACATGATGAGGGTTGAGCCGCGTGAACTAGCGTCCGCTCCAGTGAATCACGTCGTCGCCGCGGAACCAGTGCGTGCAAGCGTGATGGGTGCTGGGCGTGCGGTTGCTGCGAAACCTCCGGCTGCCGTGGTCACTCGGCCCGTGGTTGCCGTAAGGACGCCGCCACCGGTGCCACGCTCGATTGAGCAGCGGCAGGCGGAAGCTGGCGGGCACCTGAATCAACAGGCTCTGGTCCGTCCTGTCGGTCCGTCGCGGCCTGCTCCGGTGAATCAGAATGAGCGGGTGCAGGATGCGCGGACGCAGAATGAACGGCAGCAGAGTGAACGGAAGCAACCGGCTCAGTCGAATGACCAAGGTTTTCGATCCTTCGGGCAGCAGAACCGGGAAAACGAAAACAACAACGCTCTGGTGAAGCCAATGCTCAAGCCGCAGCCGCGAGTCTACGAACAGCAGGGAACTCCTGCGCAAGAAAATCGCCGGACGACGGAGGAAGGTCGGACCGAACAACCAAATCGTCCGGCAGAAACGGAGAATCGCCAGTTCAATCCGCCTCAGCAAACGCATCCGCTGGTCCGGTCGGTTCCTCCCGTGCAACAGCGGACGCCGCAGCAAGAGCAGCAGCAAGCACAGAAGTTTAACCAGTGGCACGAACAGCGGCAGGCGCCGCCACCACCGAAGCAACAGCAGCCGCATCCGTCGGAGCCAAGGCCATCAAAGAAGTAGCGTTGACGCTGACTCCATGCCGTGTGATAGGGTTCGCATGAGGTGCTAGTGCGGACTTGGTAGCAACAGCTACAGAACGAACAATGACAACGCCGGGAGAGCTTCGGCCGCTCTCGGCGTAGTTCTTTGTAGAGCTATGACGGAAGAGAAACGTTCCAGCATCAACTGGATGGACGTGCTGTGGCTGCTGCTGCTGGCGATGCTGGCCATTCTGCCGCCACGGCGCGAGTACCACAAGCAACTTATCCTGCTTGCCTTCGGAGTAGTTCAGTTGGCAGAAGGCTGGTTGGTCTATCGCATCCCGAAACGCGGCCCGTCGTACCTGGTTTTGCTGAAGATCGCTCTGGCCACCCTCCTGATCGATCACACGATCGAGACCTTCGGTGAGCCGAGCATAAATAGTAGCTACTATCCGATCTATTACCTGCCGGTAGTGACGGCAGCCGAGTATTTTGGACCTTGGGCCACCCTGGCTTGGACGACCCTGGCCTCAGCCGCGTATTGCTCCTACCTGTATCCCGCGCTGCAGGAATTTGAAATCACTCAGCAGGACTACGCGCTGCTGGCGATCCGGGTTCTTTTCTTCTTTCTCGCAGCGATGGTAGTGAACCGCTACGTCCTCGAGAGCCGGCGGCTGACCCAGCAATATCAGGAGACCGCGGAGACGCTCGCGGAAACGAACCGCCGGCTGGAACAGGCGCAGGCCGAAGCGCGACGCTCCGAGCGTTTGGCGGCACTCGGTCAACTGTCTGCTGGTCTTGCCCACGAGATCCGCAATCCCTTGGGAGTGATCAAAGGTTCCGCTGAAATGTTGACGCAGAAGGTCGCCAATTCGAGTCCCCTCGTCACAGAACTTGCGGGGTACATTTCGACCGAGACGAACCGGCTGAGTGCGCTGGTGACGCGTTTTCTCGACTTCGCGCGGCCTTTGCATGCGGATTTGATTCCCTCGGATATTTCGGCTGTGCTTGATCGAGCGCTGAATGACGTTGCCCAATTCTGGAAGGGAGCGCCGGTCCGGGTGGAAAAAGACTACCAGCCGAATCTGCCGCTGGTGCCCCTCGATGAAGGCTTGTGCGAGCAGGCGTTTCTTAACATCATTCAAAATGCCTATGATGCAATGGGAGCCGATGGAGGTGGCACTTTGCGAGTGACTGCCGCAAGGTCCCTGCGAAATATGCGGGACGGAGCCAACACGGAGGGCGTTGAGATCCGCATTGCGGATACGGGGCCCGGCATTCCGCAGGAACTGCGTGAGCAAATCTTCAATCCGTTTGTAACGACGAAAAAAAGCGGCGTCGGTCTTGGACTTTCGATCGTATCGAAGATTATCGACGGTCATCATGGGTCCATCCGCGTGGAAGCGTTGAAAGACGGTTTGGGTGAAGGGACTAAGAATCCTGGAGCGTGTTTCGTCATCTTTCTGCCTGCGGCCAAAGAGTCAGCCTCTCAGTCGGAGAAGGCGCATCTGGTAATTTCTTAAAGAGGGAATAGGAAATCCGTAATCATGCCTGCAATCCTGATCGTCGAAGACGAAGCGAAGATGCGTCGGTTGCTCGAGCTGAATCTCGGGGAGGACGGCTTTACCACGGTTTCGGCCGAGGATGCCGAAACCGGCCTCAAGTTGTTGCACGAGAATCCCATCGATCTTGTGGTGACCGATCTCAAACTCCCAGGCATGAATGGACTTGAATTCCTGCAGAGTATCAAGCGTCAGAACGCAGCGCTCCCTGTGGTGGTGATGACCGCTTTCGGCAGCGTGGAAACGGCCGTCGAAGCAATGAAGGCCGGGGCCAGCGACTACGTGTTGAAGCCGTTCTCGCTGGCCGAGATGCGGCTGGTAATCCGCAAAGAGCTCGACGTCCGGAATCTCCGGGAAGAGAACCGTTCGCTGCGCGAGGCGCTGGGCAAGCGCTACTCCCATCCAAACATGGTGGCGCGCAGCCCGAAGATGCAGGAAGTGTTGTCAACGGTCGAGCGCGTGGCCCCAACCAACGCGACTGTTCTGCTGGGAGGAGAGAGCGGTGTGGGCAAGGATCTGGTTGCGCGCGCCATTCACGAGAAGTCGAAGCGTGCGTCCGGACCTTTTCTGAAAATCAACAGCTCCGCCATTCCCGAGAATCTGCTGGAAAGCGAATTATTCGGTTTTGAGAAAGGTGCCTTCACCGGCGCCGTCGCAAGCAAGCCCGGCAAGTTCGAGTTAGCCGACAAGGGAACTCTATTCCTCGACGAGATTGGAGACGTGCCTCCAGCGACCCAGGTCAAGTTGCTACGCGTGTTGCAAGAGCGCGAGTTTGAGCGTCTCGGCGGCACGAAGACGGTGAAGGTCGACGTTCGTCTGATTGCCGCTACGAATCGCGATCTGCGCCAAGCCCTCGAGCAAGGCACGTTTCGTGAGGATCTTTACTACCGGCTCAACGTCGTCCCGATTGATATCGCACCGCTCCGCGAGCGCAAAGAAGACATCCCCGATCTGGTCAACCTGTTCGTTACGCGTTTTGCAGGTGAATCCGGAAAACCCATTGAGGGAATCACCCCTCAGGCGATGCAGCTTCTTGTGAATTACCATTGGCCGGGAAATGTTCGCGAGTTGCAGAACATCGTCGAACGCGCATGCGCGCTCTCGAAAGGACCTCAACTGGAAGCTTCCGATATCCACATCGATGTACGCCCCTCCAAAGCAGGGAACGGAGCCCCCGGATTTCTTCCCGATGGCATGACGCTAGAGCAATGGGAAGACGAGATGGTGCAGGAAGCGTTGAAGCGCGCGAATGGCAACAAGAGCCAGGCAGCAAGACTGCTTGGGTTGTCACGGAACGCGTTGCGTTACCGGTTGTCGAAGATCGGCATCGCGGACGAGGCAGAAAAGGGCGATTGAGCGGCTCTCAACGGTTTAGTCTCCCGAACTATGAAGAATTTCATTCTTATTCGATTATTCCTAATCACGGGTCTGCTCTTCACCGTGAAAATGTCGGCGCAGACTCTCGCCGAGCGATTGGGATATCCCGCGGATACAAAGCTGGTCATTATTCATGCCGACGATCTTGGTGAGACGCACGCGGTCAATGCCGCAGCAATCAAAGCGCTCGAAGCCGGAGCTATTAACTCGGCCAGCGTCATGGTGCCGTGTCCGTGGTTTCCGGAGATGGCGGACTACGCAAAGTCGCATCCCGACGCCGATCTCGGACTGCATCTTACGGTCACGGCCGAGCGAGTGTTCTACCGTTGGGGTCCGGTGGCGCCGACAGACAAAGTCCCCAGCCTCGTCGATCGCAACGGCTATTTCCATCACGACTGGGAAGAGCATCAACAGATCAATCCCAAAGATGTAGAAACGGAACTTCGCACCCAGATTGAACGTGCTCTCGCGATGGGCGTTCATCCGACGCATCTTGATTCTCACCAATACCGGCTCATCATGAGCGGCAAAGATTTATTTCAGACCGTGGTGCGAGTCGCCCATGACTACCACCTGCCGATTTTCGTGACCAGAGATTGGTTTGCTGACCATCCATATTTGGAGTCTATTCTGGGACCCGGCGATATCGTGCTCGACCACACGGTGACCATTGACCCGGATGTTCCCGCAGAGAAATGGGCAGACTTCTATGCCACCGCGCTCAAGAATCTGAAGCCTGGTGTGACTGAGTTCGTGATTCATCCTGGCTTCGATGATGAAGAACTACGTGCTGCTACGCGGGAGCGCGCTACGTGGGGTGCGGCGTGGAGGCAGCGCGATTACGACTTCTTCACGAGCGCGGAGTTTCGCCAGATTCTGGCGGACGAACACATAAAGCTGGTGACATGGCGAGAACTGGCGCGATTGTACGGGAATAGAAACAAATAAGACTAGACCGATTTCAGCAGCATGCAAGTGACATCGTCGTGCTGCGGAGTGTTGCCGACGAACAGGTCGAGTTCCGCCATCATACGGTTGAGCATGTCCGCGGGGCTGCCTGACCTTCCCGCTTCGATTCCAGTCAAGACGCGAACCTCTCCATACTCTTCATCTCGCGCATTCACGGCTTCCACTAATCCGTCGGTGAAGATGATGAGCCAGTCGCCCGCCGCTAATGTTACCGTGGCCGCTTGATATTGCACCTCAGGCATGATGCCGAAGGGAAGCCCCCCGACATCGAGGCGCTCGACCTGCCCGCTGGCGCGACGCAGAATGGGATTGTTATGTCCGGCGTTGATGTAATGAACCGTGCGGCGGACCGCATCGTATTCGGCGAGGAATGCGGTGGTAAAGCGCAGTCCTCCCTGGCTGTTAGAGCAAGCATAGCGGTTCATGTTGGCCGCGAGTTCAGGCAAGGCGACTTGAGCAGTGGACAGCGTTTTGAGACTCGCCTGGAACGTCGCCATCAGCATGGCGGCCGGAATGCTTTTTCCGGCCACGTCGGCCACGGCGAGCACAACACGATTATCTTCATTCGTCTTTCCGGGCCGCGGAAAAACGTCGTAATAGTCGCCTGCGACCGTATTCGCGGGTCGAGTTGTGTAGGCGACGGCAAGGCCAGGGATTTGCGGCGGAGCGCCCGGAAGCAACCAGGTCTGGATTTCCTTCGCGATCTGCAGGTCGCGTTTCATTACCACGCGATCCGCAATCTCGAGCATGAGCAGCAGAAGTAGAATCAGCCCGCCCCAGAAGTGTAGGTCGAACTCTCCGGCGTAAACCTTCCCATGGTCTCCGGTGTACTGATAGCCCGCGTGGGGCAGAACGAGAAGGATCAAAGCCAGGAGCAGAAGTACACGGCGTGCTGGTGAAAGCTTTTCGAACACTGCCCAGAAAAACTCTTTGGCGACGTGGAGATGCCGACCCCGATTGGTCAACCCTTCTGGAGTTTTGGCAGCGACGTCCTTTGAGTAGAGACGATAACTGGCGCGCGCCTCGGATTCAAATTGCGACCAGAGTTGGCTGACTGCAAGCCCTTCGGTGACGCGGCGCCAGAAATTCTGCACGCGCACCGTGAATGGGACAGGTTGTGCGGGAGGCTGTCCGGGTTGGGATGCCGTGGCCATGCGACCTTTGATTATAGAAGATCGATCACTGCCGCTACGCGAGATCAGCTTCGGCGACCATTTAGAACAGATTCAACTGCTCATCGAAGGCTTGCACCGGCCACTTCGTTGCAAATGCAGAACGCTCGCCGCGGTGGGCGCGAGTGAGTTTGTATTTCTCTTTGAGTCTCCCGATCAACTGCGAGAGGCGCTGGGCGTAGGCAGGCGGAAGGAATGCTCGATCCTGGTAGCGTTCCCGATAATTTTCCGCGAGATCCGGGAAGTTCTGCTCGAGGAAGGGAAGAAACACAGCAGCGGAGCACGGCTTCAGGAAAAGCGGATTGGCAAATACATAGTCGGCGCCGGAATTAGCCGCAGCATGGATCAGCGCTTCGAGATCGGAAGGAGAGTCGGTGATTCCGGGAATCACCGGCGAGCAACTGATTCCGACGCGCAGCCCGGACTCGGCCAAGGCTCGAACGGCGTCCATCCGCAGGTCCGGACGTGGCGCGCGCGGCTCGAGGATTCTGGCGAGATCCACGTTGAGGGTAGTAATAGTGATGTGAATCGAGAGCCGGTTCGACTTCGCCACCTCCTTCAGCAACTCAATATCGCGAGTGGCCATATTCGATTTTGTGACGATGCCCAATTCGAATCCGCGATGCCGCGCGAACTCCTCAAGAATGGCGCGAGTAACCTCGTAGCGGCGCTCGGCTGGCTGGTATGGATCCGTCGCCGTGCCAAGCGCGATCGACTCGTGCGGCTTCACGCGTCGGAGTTCGTGGCGCAATAAGTCCGCCGCGTGCTGCTTCACGTAGATCTTCTGCTCGAACTCCATGCCGTCGCGCATCTCCATAAACTCGTGTGTGTAGCGGGCATAGCAGTAACGGCATCCGAATTCGCAACCGCGATAAGGATTGATCGTCCAGGTGAAGGGCATGGCGCGCTTGCTGACGCAACGGTTCAGCAGGGATTTTGTGGGGAGCGTGAAGTATTCGACGTCGTGGCCTTCGCGGATCGATTGACCTTCGGACGCCAGGCGGGCGATTCCAACGAGGCGGGGCTTTTCCGGCAAGGGGAGAAGGGGCAGGGAAGACATGATTTTTCGCCTTTTGTTCGCCTATGATAAAACGCTGGCAAATGCGCTGTCAATCGGAGACCGCAGCAGACTGATTCATTCGGAAGCTTGATTCTGGGACAAATCGTTTTCGGGGAGATCCCTCGGCCCGCTGGTGAAAACGCGGGACCTTCGGGATAACGCCGGGAAGGGTGACCGTGTTCGTGATGCGAGAATTTTTGGGTCGATCCTCGCAAAATATTCCAGCTGAAGGACTTGCGATTTTTTGACCCTCCTTCCTCCTCTCAAAATTTTGTAAACAAATAACTTGCACGCAAAATATTCCAAAATAATGACTTATCAGGCGTTCTCGAAGGTGTCGAGTCCCGTTCTTATTTTCGAGTGACTTATGCAAACTATTGACTACAAGCAGGTTACGCATTATCGGACGCCAGTATGCCCGGCAAAATATTGTCAAAGAAGGAGTTACACGCAAAATCTTCCAGAATAATGACTTAGCTGATCCGAATCTTGGACTTGGACCTCGGGTGCATCGGACAATTTTGCGGTGCAAATGCGCACGCTTCCATTGTGGGCTTCTGACCTTGAGGGTCAAGGTTGGATGTCACAAGTAATGCGATTTTCGCTGTGGAAAAGTTCTGAGGCGCGTGGAGGGCGAAATTTCCCTTGACGATAAACACTTACTTATATAAGTTACAAGTTATGCATAATCTTGACGCTGCTTTCTCTGCTTTGGCCGACCCGACGCGTCGGGCGATTCTTGCGCGCCTTGCCAAGGGGGAGGCCACCGTCAATGAAGTGGCAGAGCCGTTCGATATGACGCAACCCGCAATCTCCCAGCACCTGAAGGTGCTGGAAGATGCGGGACTAATCGTTCGCCGGGTCGAGGGTACGAAGCGCCCTCGTCGGCTCGCAAAAGCGGGTATCGAAGCGATGGACCAATGGCTCGCAATGCTGCGAAGAGCCCTTGAAACAAATTATGACCGGCTGGACGAAGTTCTGGCGGGGATGGAAAAACACAAGAAAAGAGAAAAGCGATGACCAAGATGACGCTGAAGACCGAAGGAGATACCCACGTGATTGTGACAAGGCGCTTCACTGCACCTCCAGAAGCTGTGTACCGCGCCCATACCGATCCGAAATTAATCCAGAAATGGTTGCTTGGTCCGGAAGGTTGGACGATGCCGGTCTGTATCAACGAGGCGAAGGCCGGCGGCAAGTTCCGCTACGAATGGACGAATGGCAAAGGCGGTGGATTTCACATCACGGGCGAATACGTGGAACTGGACCCTTACAGCAGGATCGTACATGTCGAGCGCATGCACCTGCCGGATCCCACGCCCGACAACCATATTGAAACGCGGTTTGAAGCCGACGGCGCAGGAACGCTGATGACCATGCGAATGACGCTGCCTGATGGTAAGACGCGCGCGGCGATGCTTGCAACAGGTATGGAACGCGGAATGGAAGCGAGCTACGTTCGGCTGGAAGGAATGCTCTAGGTTTCGCTCTAGTCCTCGCCAGCCAGGGGAGACCGTCAAGGCCGAATATAGGGAGGCTCAGCATGATTTACAAAATATCGGGCAGTATCACATTGATGTTGGCCCTGTTGGTGCTCGGTGCATGGAACTTCCACACCACCGTCCGCACGGAACGTACCTTCAACGCCTCCGTAGCGGATGTATGGAGGGTTTGGAACGACGCGGACTCTATTGAGAAGTGGTGGGGGCCCAAAGGTTACAGCGCAGTCGTCGTCCGGAACGACGTGCGACAGGGCGGCAGCTATCTTTGGGCGATGAAATCTGAGCAGGGAAGGATGTTTTGGAGCACCGGAACCTACAAGGAAGTCGTCGCAAACAAGAAAATCGTGTCATCCATGTCTTTCTCTGACGAGAACGGAAAAACAATTCCCGGCTCGCAAGTATCGGTTCCTGGGCGGTGGCCTAACGAGATCACCGTTATCGTTGAATTCAGTGAATCTCAGGGGAAGGCCAGAGTCACTGTTGCAGAAGTAGGCATACCCCTCATCGTGTACCCCCTGTCGAAGATTGGTTGGGCTCAGCAGTTTGACAAGGTTCAATCGCTGCTCTGAAGAAAGGTGACTCGTCTTTTGTCAACCCCCGGTCAGTCGGCAAACCGGAAACCATGATGTCTAGCCCGCCAGCTTCCAGCTTGCCCGCGATCCACTCGAAACCGGCGGTGACTGTTCGGATTTGCCGATTACATTGTGAGCACGGCGCGGAACCGAGCTTTGCCGTCCGCAACACGCTCGTAAGCCTTCGCGGCTTCAGCCAATGGATAGGTCTCAACGATGGATTTGACTTTTCCCTGGGCTACGTAATCCAGCGCTTCGTATAGATATTCGGGGCCATTTTGCTGGCTGCCGATGATCTTGATGCGCTTGAAGAGTAACTCAATCAGCGAGAGCGAAAGCGGTTCCGCATCTGCGCCCATCACGATGAACCTGCCGTCCGGGCGCAGACCCTGAATGCTGTCCACCATGGATTTGGTCGAGTTCGAGGTACTGAGAATGATGTCGGCGCCGCCCGCTGCGGTAAGGCTCTTTCCGTCGCGGACAACCTCATCTGCGCCCAGGTCGCGAATCATCTTGTCTTTATCCGGGGAGTGCGAAATCGCGATGGTCTCGAAACCCGCGGCCTTCGCGTATTGAACCGCCAAGTGCCCAAGCCCGCCTATTCCAAGTACGGCCACGCGCTCGTGCGGTTGCGGATCGGCCCAACGGAGCCCGCTATAAACGGTGTACCCGGCGCAAAAGATCGGCGCGGCCTGCTCGTAGGAGACCTTGTCGGGAATCAGGTAGGTAGCGTCGGCGTTCATCACCATGTACTCGGCGTGACCGCCTTGCACATCGCCGCCCGTGCCCTTCAGATAGGGACAGAACATCCTGCGGCCGCGCTGGCACCACTCGCAGCGTCCGCAGGTCGATTGAATCCACGCCGAGCCGACGCGGTCGCCGACCTTGCGAGTGGTCACATCAGGAGCCACAGCGACGATCTCGCCCACCGGCTCGTGGCCAAGGATTCGAGGGAATTGTCCGGGAAGGTTTCCAAGCGTCTGGTGCACGTCGGTGTAGCAGATGCCGCTTGCGTGCATCTTCACCAGCACTTGACCAGGACCGGGTTGAGGCTGAGGAACATCTTTGATCTGCCAGGAGCTGCTCACGGCGGGTACGACTGCGGCTTTCATACATTTTCTCCTCGCGCGATTCGATGCCAGCGCCTTTGCATCCGGTGCACGATTTTGGATCTTCGGTTTGGCGATCTGGCGAATGGTCGGCTCCTCGGAAGTTAGTCACATTGCACGGCGCGCTCACATCGCCCAAAATAGCACCAGATGTTTACCAATTCATCAACATGATGCGGGTAGGGCGCGCGAAGAGACAAGCACCCGGCGAGTCGTTTCTACGATTTTCAATGTCTGAAGCGAGCGGAAGCGTGCGGAGAAGTTGCGGTACACGTATGGCAAATCCGGTCACGCGAGGACTTGTTCTGGAGCCGGAGCAGTCGGCGTGGAGCAGTTATCGTAGCTACGCGCTGGGAGAAAGAAGGTCGTGAAACTGGCTCAGTGGTCCGAAGGCCGATGAAAGTGCGGACGTGGAGTAAAGGCCCTACAAGCAGACTTGTCGCTGCAAATCTGGGTTCAACCCGTGACCCGGCGCCGCGGCGCTGCTCCACGCCGTCCTGAAGATCGACGCGACAAGGCTCTTAGCTCACTCGTGGGTTTCGCGCCCTCCGCCGTTTCCGAAGTTAGGCCCACCTCCCCGCTTTGATGCGCCAGAAGGCTCGCTCGTACGAATATTTGGTCAGGTAATATACTCAAGTCTGCGCGCCTCAACCTGCCCTGTCTTTCCTTTTTCCTCGTCAACTGCCAAACAACCTCACCCTCGAATGTATGCGTGCTTTCGGACCTTTCGAATGCCTCGTCAAGTTCCGCCATCGTGACACGTTGGCGTATTTTGTCCCGCAATATATCGAACTCCCTGCCTAACTGATCAAGAACAAATAGGCTTAACTGCTGATCATGGCTTATGAGAGCTCGCAGATATTGTGAATAGAGGGCGAGGAGGGCGCAGCCTACCCTGGGCGTCTCCTCAAAATCGGGATCTTCAATCAAAAGGCGGTTTACAAAAGAGCGCATGAAATGGAAGGAGAGTTTGATTTGGTTAAAGTGGTGCCCCACAAGCTCCGTGAGGTACTCGCTTGGTAGGGACGAAATTGCTGTAGCCACAGCTAGCTCATCCGGCATGGTTTGCAATTCAATCATGTTTTTTGGAATAGATGGCATGCGAACGATGAATTCGGCTGCTAGAAATTCCTGGAGAGACTTATGCGAGAACTCAAACCGATCCTGGGCGCTCTGGAAGAACAGCCCCGTGTGAGTCTCGATTTCATCTACTACCTTAGTTGCGTGACTTGCCGGCAGCCCGAAGTTCCCGTGGATCTCTTGATAGCACGCCCGCAGGTTGTCGGTTGAAAAGGTCGTGGTCTTGAACCTGCGTGTTAGTTCAAAGGCTATGTTGGCCAGAAACTCTTCTTTCCTGTCTGCCTCAAAATCTGAATATGCGGATTCTCTCGTAACTGATTTTTCTTGATCCCAGTCTTCAAGTAAAAGGCGCACGATCTTTCGATATACGGTTTTGGGCTTGCTAGGAATCTTCTTGCTCTTCTCGAAAATGACGCAAAGGTGCGCTAGTGTGAGGGGTCTGATTGCCGTGTCGTGGTAGGGGGACTTCTTCAGCTGTGCAAGGAACCTCTTCGAGTCAGGTTTCCCTAGCCAAGAGCCCGCGAACCGCTCTATCTGCTTTTTTGTAAACGGCCTTATTTCCACGCAATTTACTCGGTCGATATGGGCGCTGAACTCGCCGCTTCGCGTTGTCAAGATAAATGCCGCGTCCGTCAGTTGTGACGCGAGGCGTCGGATTTCTTCTACTACCAGATCTCTGCGGCTCTTCAGAGTAATTTCATCGAAACCATCGAGAATGATAAGCGCATGGACCGTGTTCAGCCAGTCAACTACCACGCTGTCGCGGATCGTTCTGCGTGCGTTGGAGCTCTCTTCGTTGGACAGTTCGACAGGGTAGGAGATTCGCAACCGAAGCATTTCCTGTAGCATCCGCCTGATGTATTCCGGCGCGGTGCTTGTCTGCCCTAGGTTTATATCTCTGAGGTGTATCCGGATTAGGAGCTGGTAGTGTGGGAGAAACGAGGAGTCATCGTAGAAGCGCTGGCAAAGATGTTTCAGTGCCGTAGTCTTCCCGCCCCCTGGCTGGCCGAAGATGATGCAGCAGCGCTTGTCTGCAGCCAAAGTATCTTCCAGGTCGCGTGCATGGATTGATTCATCCTCGAAGCTGCTACGCCTTCGCGAGTCGTATATGCTGAGCGGGACAAATATGTCAGACAGACGCCTGCCCAACGGGCTCTCCGAAAATGACACCTCCGCGGCCCATTTTCGAACCTCCAATTCGTGATCCGACAGCGCTTTATCAATCTCGTCCTGAGGTGTGTTTAACTCTGTGCTTACGCGCTGAAGCACGGACTTTAGCTTGTCAAATCCTAGGTCGAGTGCTTTTTGGGCCGCCCTAAGAAGAACGATCTCGCCAACTTTTGCCGAGAGTGGATTCATGGAGGCCATAATAATCTAGGACCCTTTCGCCCGTGGCAAACGTTTGGGCCCCAATCTGTTAGATCCTATTGGCGTCCGAATGGGCGAGTCCCGCGATCCATAATGCAGCTGGGTCCACGTGAGCGAAAGCCCCCTTAGAAAATCTCAGTGACGATTACCAATCCGATCAACTCCGAGCTTGTCGGCTACTCGGAAGTTAGTCAACATTGCACGGCGCGCTCACATTGCCCAAAATAGCGCCAGATGGTTATCAATTCATCAACATGATGTGGGTAGGGGACCTCGCGTCGCTCGGAATGATAGTTCCGGTCACACTGGATGCTTCAAACCACATTGAGCCGCTCAGGTATCGGTGCTCCGCGTTCTATTTCAATTCCGCGTCCCAGTTCAACACCACCGTGATGGGGGACGCCTCCCCGTGTTCGGCCGAGACGCGCACCAGAATTCGCCCATCCGGTGCAGTATCGATGCTTCCGACCGTGGTGGCTGCAAAAATCTGCCGCGGCGCCCCCGCACGCAACTCATTTCCATTCGATTCCACATCGGCCGCCATCAGTGGCCCATCTATCGAGCGGTAGTAGATCTGTTTCCCATCGCGGCTCCACGCCAGCGCACTGCCTCCTCCGGTAATGGAAGCTCCATTCGACACTTGCCAACGTCCCCCAGGACGAGGGAATGGAACGACGTAAACTTCTCCGCGACCACTTTCATTCGAGAGATAAGCGACCCATTTCCCATCCGGAGAAAATCGAGGAGCGACTTCGTCGAAGGGCGAGTGGACGAAGGGAGCCGGCTCACTTCCCGAAACTGGCAGGGTGAAGATGTCCCAGCCCGTGTCCGAACTTTGAGCATTCAGCAACATGGTTTGTCCGTCCCGCGACCAGTCGGACACGTTGGCGGAGGCTTGCTCTGTCTTAGTGACCGCCTTCACGTTGCCGCTGCCATTCGCGGCAACGATTTGCACTTGTCCGGGAACCGTACCGATAGCGAGCTGTTTTCCGTCGGGCGACCATGCGCCCGCGTAAACCGGCTTGGGATCGAACGTGAAACGCGAGAGCGTACCGTGATCCACATTCATGAGCCACAAATCAACGTTGGGCTTGTCTGTCGCATCTGGTCGCTGCAGCAACACAGAATGTCCGTCAGGCGACAAGCGGGCTCCCGAGGAAACCATCGGCTGGCCGATCGAGCCGAGTTGTTTGCCGGAGCGGTCCAGCCACACAAATTGTGTGGGCGCATCGTACGCTATGCGATAGATCAGGACTCCGTTTTCCGAAACCGAGAAATTCCCCAGTTGCTTCGGTGCGTAATACTCGACCCCGGACGCCACAGGAATGGGATTCCCCGTCAACTTGAGCGCGCCTGCATCGAACGGCTGCCTGACCAGGTTGCCATCCTTCATGTAGAAAAGTTGGCCGTTGACATATTCGACGTTCGTTGTCTCATTCAGGACCACGTGGGTCTCGAGAGAATCAAGCGAAGCGGCCATTACTTTGGCATGCTGGTCATCACCTTCGTTGGCCGAGTATAAAAAGTGCTTCCCATCGGGCAGGAAATGAGGCCAACGACCGCCGGCAAAGCGCCCGGGCGTTTTGAATTTGGTCACAGGCGAAGTCTGGCCGCCACCGTCGGGCACGCGATAAACCACGTCATGAATTCCTGGCGTAAACAGGATGACGCCGTCGCGGTTCCACGTGCCGCCGCGTCCAAAGGGAGCATCGCAGAGGTTCTGCACGACTCCTCCAACGGCGTCGACCTTCTTCAACTTGCCATTCGCGAAGAACCCAATGAATCGGCTATCGGGCGACCAGAAGGGATAGGAGGCGCCGTCGGTGCCCGCCAGTGAAACCGCTGAGGTTTCGTTGAGTTGGCGCACAAACAACAATTGTTTGCCTTCGCCGAGTGCGATGAAGGCGATCATGCGACCGTCCGGCGATATCACGTTGTGATTGAACGAAGCCGACGGCGCGAACGCGTATCGGGCCGGAGGTCCAATCTGCGCTCGCACCACGCGGCGCAACGACGCAATTCTATTAGAATAAATCCACGCGCTCGCCAGGCCTGCGATGGCCAGTAGTGCGCAGAGTGCGGTGGCCATGATCCAGGTTCGCTCCCGGCTCTGTCGTCGAGCTGCGACTGGCGCTGGGATGCCGAATTGTGAACCTCCTTCCGCAATCCACTTCAATTGAAGCTTTAAGTCGTGAACGCTCTGGAACCGGTCGTCCGGATCCTTCGCCAGGCATGTCTTCACAACTGAATCGAGCACAGGCGGCGTCATGGGCCGGATGCTCGAAATAACAGGAGGCTCCGCGGCGAGAATTGCGGCGATCGTCGAGGCGGTAGTCTTGCCTTCAAATGCTCGCTTGCCGGTGCACGCCTCATACAGCACCGCACCCAGCGAGAAGATGTCAGAGCGCGCGTCGGCTTCGTTGCCGTCCAGTTGCTCCGGCGACATGTACTGGAAAGTGCCCACAACTGTACCGCGCTGGGTCAGGGGTTGGCTCGCCGCGGGAGTGTTCAGCGTCGCGGTCAAGCTGGAATCTGCTGGCGCAACCGCCGGACTCGCCTTGGCGAGCCCAAAATCCATCAGCTTGGCCCCAGCCTTGGTCAGCATGATGTTCGCCGGCTTCAGGTCGCGGTGCACCACGCCCATCCGGTGCGCTTTCTCAAGGCCGTCACACACTTCCATCCCGATCTTCAGTATCTGCTCGATGGGCGTCGGCCCCTTGCGGATGCGGTCGGCCAGAGTCTCTCCTTCGAGAAACTCCATGACCAGGTAATCGATCCCGTCCTGATGGCCAATGTCGTAAAGAGTGCAGATGTTGGGATGGTTCAACGACGAGATGGCTCGCGCTTCGCGCTCAAAGCGCTGTTTAGCTTCGGTATCATCCGAGAGACGGTCGGGAAGAATCTTTATGGCGACGGTACGGTCCAACCGCGTATCGCAAGCTCGATACACCTCACCCATTCCGCCCGCACCGAGTGGGGATTGAATCTCATATGGCCCGAGTTTGTTTCCTGAGCTAAGCGCCATGTTGCGCGACATTATAGGCTCAAACGGGAATCCTCCCAACCTCGCCAATCATTTCGCGAATGGTCGGCTACTCGGAAGTTAGTCAACATGGCACGGAGCGTTCACATAGTCCAAAATCGCGCCCGATGTTTATCAATTCATCAACATGATCGGTCATTTCATCGTCACTATCTACTATCCCGTCAATGGGGCGACGCCCACTCTTTACAAATGAAATCGCCGTAACCGGTGCCTTATCGCATATTGCCTGACGGGTGACCTAATGATTTGCTGACTGGCAGATTTGGCAGTTTCCAGTTTTCGAGCGTCGCTTTTACGCTCAGTACGTTTGCGTGAGGATTGCCGCTCTGGGGTGAGCGGCTCGCCCTCGCCAGGAGACCATGTCGATCAAGAATGCTTTCTGGAGTTCCTGCTGGCAGAATGGCTTCACTTACAGGCTGCTGTCTGTCTCGATCTACGGGCGAAAAGCCTCTGCTCTCGGCTCTCGAGCGATATTGATCAGACCTCTGATTCCTGCAGTGGCGCAATGCAGACACTCGAACATGGATCGTTCGTTTCTCCCCTAGCCGCTCCCTGGAGGACATATGTGGATTGCCAAGCATTGGAAGTTGTCGCGTGCCTACACGGAACTCGAGACGCTCACCGCAGAACGTACAGCAGAGTTGCAAAGACTAACCCAGCGCCTGCTCAAAGTGCAGGACGAGGAAAGGCGAAGGTTAGCGCGCGATTTGCACGACAGCACCGGGCAGACTTTGGCGGCGCTTAAAATAAGTGTGTCGCAACTACAGGAGGACTGCCAGGACGGCCCGCCTGCGCCGGCGATTGTTTCTGAAGTTGCGCAACTGGCTGATCAAGCCATCGAAGAAATTCGAACCATGTCGTACCTGCTGCATCCGCCGTTATTAGACGAGGTGGGATTTGCTTGTGCGGCCGAGTGGTATGTCGAAGGATTCGCCAAGAGAAGCGGAATCGACGTAACACTCGATATCGCGAATTCGAATGGACGACTACCCATGAACGTGGAAATCGTCCTGTTCCGTGTGCTGCAGGAAAGCTTAACCAATGTACATCGCCACTCCGGGGCCTCGAATGCGAGCGTCCATTTCAAAAATGTTGCGGGAGCGGCGATTCTGGAGATACGCGATTCTGGGAAGGGTATCTCTGAGCAGCGGTTGCGGTTGCTTCATGGAGTGACTGCGGAAACGGGCGTCGGCTTGGCCGGGATGCGGGAGCGAGTGCACGAACTGAACGGGACGCTGGAAATAGAATCCGATGGTCGCGGTACAAGCTTGCGAGCAATCGTTCCACTTGCAGCGAGGCCCTTACCAGTTTCGTCGACAGTTTGCGTCCAAATGCGTTCAGCCGCATGCGCGTGAAAAAAGAAATGCGGTTTCACTTTTGTCGACGCGGTACTCGCAGGCAAGCATTTTGTCACTGCGGGTTTGATTAATGGCCCGAGGTTAAAGACCTCAGGGTCAAGCGGCAGTCGTGCGCCCGAGTGCGAGAGCGCCGCCAACCTTTCCTGGATTATCTCTTCCATGCGGCAAACTCAATTTCCTTAAGTCGTTACGGACGAGAGCACACACATATACGGCGATACTGACCAGGCCATATGCATTTAATGATCCTGTTCATTTTCCTCTGCGGTACCCCGTTCTAATGTGGCTGAGGGCCTCATGGTCATCACCTCCTCAGGTGTTCCATAGCCACGCATATAGGCCTCTGTCGAGAGCGCGCAGGTCTTCACGTCGCCCCATGTCTCTCGGCTGGCGACGGATCGACCGCCGCAGGAGCAATACAACCTGTACTCGTCACATGAACCAGCGACCGTAGGTACGAGATACGACCGATTGCCGTAGGGGCTGGAACCCGATCAGATATCGGGTACGGCACATCGGACACTCCACGCAATGGCGAATGCGCCAAGACATAGGATTCGCTCTCAGACAGAAATAGCTGGCCTGCGACGACCTTCTGATCGTTAGCCTGAGCCGGTGCGCCACAGGCGGTTACTTCGACGGCCAAGTCGATGGCTATCTCACCGCTGCAAACCACGAATACAGGTAAAGCAGCGGCGTGTGCGGCGATGTCGCCCGAAAGCGAGTACGTGCTCGGCGCAATCGATGACCGTGGAGCGGAGAGTCTTTGCCTATGCGACGAGGCGACTGGCAGCGACAAGTGCGTGCATTCGCGTTCGGGAGATCGATCCCCGCATCGCCAATGCACACACTCAGAAGAAACGAATTCTGTTATCGGCGGAACTGGCCCGGTCCGAATCTCCGCAAAAGCTGGTTGCCAACATTCGCCGGCATGGTGATTTTCGGGAGTGTGCCGGCGACGTCTGCCATCGACCTACCTATGCTTTCGTGCACAGGGGTTGCCAGAAAGGCGTGAATGTTGCCCTTATCCGGACCGCTCTGCACGATTGCCATGCCCGAGATTTGTCCGCGCGCGTTGATCTTGTTACCCATGGTTGCGTAGAGGTTCGAGTTGGCAGGAAAAAGCGTATTCAGGTCGGTCATCGTGCCATTCTGGTAGATGAAGGCGTGGGTCCAGTTGAGGTTGGAGTCCCAGGTGCTTCCCACGATGGTTTGGCCGTCGGGACTGATGCCGCTAGCCAGAGAGCCAAAGTCTCCCGGCAGAGTGCCGAGGCTGATGATTTCGTTGGGGTTCGGCCAAAAAGCCGCATAGGTGGTTGCACCGTCAGGTCTAAGAACTTCCCCAACCATTTGGCCCTGATCGTTGATGGCCCAGGCCAGACTAAGACCCTCCACTCCGAGGTCAGGAAGTGCCGTGGGGGTGCGGTTTTGCCATATCACGGCATGATTCGCTGCGGTGCAGGTTCCCGAGTAGCCTACGGTTTGGCCTTGATCGTTGATGCCAAATGCAATCGAGTCAGTATCTCCAACCAGCGGCAAAAGAGCTGCAGGAACAGTCTTGGGGTCTCCGTTTGCCCACAACGCTCCCAGGTCCAGCCGGTTATTCGTCGTGCCCGAAGGACAGGTGGGGTCCACGACACCGTTTTCCGCATACCCGGCGATTTGTCCACCGAGATTGATTCCGCTTGCCTGCCCGTTATTTCCGCCGAGCGTCCGCAGAGCGCTCATATGGAACAACTGCCAAATAAACGGACGACATGACAGGTGTGTACCGAAGCCGCAAATGTCTTCGCCGTTCGGGTCGAGGACTTTCGTTTCGGAATAACCTACGATCTGCCCGAAGTCATTGATCTGGCCCCAGTTCATCCAAGTATTCTTTCCTCCGAGCGTGCCCAGGTCGAATTTGAAGCCGTCGATATCGAGCATTCCGCGTCCGTTCAGAAGTTGCCCGAGTTGGTTATCCTGCTCGCCCGGCGGCAGGTTGCCAGACATGATGAACGTCCAGCCTTCATCGTTGAGGGACATGGCACAACCTAGATTATTGTTACTGTGCAGAACCCCCAGATCGGTAACCTGGTAACTCATTTGAGCGACCGCACTGCTGAAGCAAGTCAGAACCATGGTTGTGACAGGTATCCAAAACTTCCGCAACCCTCTTAGCGTGCCCATATCTCTTCATCCTCCGGTAAAGTGGTGCCGAGATGACTGGCGATTTCCGTTATGTACCACTCGACACTTTGAGTTAGTTCGAGCACGCAGTCATCCGAAAAACATCGGTGCGGTGTTGTTTGTGACAAATGACTGGGCCGAGGGGCGAAACAGTTAGCGGTAGACGCGAGACCATCCGGCGGAGGGACGCATCCTTCGTGCATTTCTGTAAGGAATCGCTCGACTCTCTCCACAATTCAATAGACCTACCGAGCGGACTTCGCGATTCCATATTCGAGCTTGATTCGGAATGCTTGAACATGCATACTGGTCGGTATGTTGCCGGTAAAACGAAGTCACCGGATGCCAAGGTCACGCGATCCAGAGCGCACACGAGTACGTTTACTCCAGGCTGCCTACGAAGAGATGTATCGCTCTGGCTATCGGAGCGCTGATCTGGATGCGATTCTGGCGGCAGCGGGCGTCACCAAAGGAGCGCTGTACTACCACTTTGACGACAAGGAGGCCCTCGGGCATGCGGTGGTCGACGAGGTCATCGGGGGTAGCGTTCAGCGGAAGTGGGTGCAGCCCCTACGGAACGCTACGAACGCCATCGATACTCTGGTCCGCATTGTTCAGTCCGAATCGGTCAAAAGAGAAGACGTTCAGCGGGGCTGCCCCCTGCTTAACTTGTCTCAGGAGATGTCAGGTCTTGATGAGGGATTTCGCAGAAGGACGGCCAAACTGTTTAAAAACTGGCACGACGCCGTCGCGGAGGCCCTGCGTGAGGGACAGAAACATAGAGTGGTGCGAAGTGATATTGACGTGAATGAAACGGCTACGTTCCTGATCGCGGCGTACGAGGGATACGTTGCTTTAACCAAGAATTCGCAAGATGCACGGATGATGCGATCCGGGCAAAGGAGAGTGATCCGTCTTTTGGAGTCGCTTCGCGGGACACGCGGCCGGACGAAGGGACGGCGGGTCAAGGCTGCCTGGCCAATAGGGGTTTAGGGCTCGTGACATCCATTTTCACGCGCATAACATCCATACCGGTATGTATGATGTGCTCTCTCTTATTTCCTTGAGGAGAAAACAAATGAAGCAGAAGACACCCAGAATGATGGCATGGGCAGTTTGTGCGGTGGTTATCGTCCTCGGCGAGTGCTGGCCAGCGCCAGCGCAGGACTCAAAACCGTATGCGAGCATGGCACCGCTTGTTCAATATCTCATGGCAGATCGCAATGCCGAGATTGCTCTGGCGCGGAGTGCGGCGCCTGCGGCGATATCAAGCGAAGCCGAGGTTCTAGTCCTCGGGCGGAACGGCTACGAAACCGCCGTCAAAGGCAAGAACGGTTTTGTGTGTGTTGTGGAGCGAGGGTGGATGTCGCCGTCCGACGCTCCAGAGTTTTGGAATCCAAAACTTCGAGGTCCCATCTGTTTCAACCCGGCGGCGGCGCGATCCGTTTTGCCAACTACTTACAAGAGAACAGAGATGGTATTAGCAGGGCGAACGAAGGCTGAGATCATCGAGGGCAACAAGAAGGCGTTCGAAAAAGGAGAACTGCCACCGCTCGAACCCGGTGCGATGAGTTACATGATGTCGAAAGACGCTTATCTCACCGACAAGGATGATCACAACCTGGCCCACTTGATGTTTTATGCGCCTCCGCTGGACGGCAAGGCTTGGGGTGCTGATCTGCCGAAATCACCGGTGATGCTGAATCCACAATTCAAAGGCATTCAACCAATCGACGTGTTTGTCGTATCCGTGGGCAAGTGGTCAGACGGATCTGCTGCTCCAGTTATGTAGGACTCGCGTCGGGTAGCAGGAAGTGCGAAACCAGAGGGCAATGCGAGGGGTCCCATCATGAGCGCCCGCGAGATTCAGGATCAAAAGAGCGGAGCACGTGAGATATTTGTTGAACAAGCTGCTCACGTCAAAGCCGACATTGCGGCTAGCCCACCGCGGAGGGATATCAGTTCCTTCAAGAATAGACGGGATTACACGCTTGAATCGCCGGCAGAAGGCGGAATCTACGAACTTGCAGATACTTTGTTGTTTCCGGTAACCCGAGTTGAGGCGGCAAACCTCATACGGGTCTTGCGGCAGTTGGAGGTGATAGCAAAACAACAGGCGCCACGAATCGCGTTCAAGGCAAAGGGGCGGATCCTATTCCTGGATTTAGCCGAGATCGTGGCAGTGCAGGCGGAAGGTAACTACGTTTCGTTGCGACACCGACCCAATCCCTATTTGCTGCGTGAGTCCCTTTCGTCGATGGCGGAGAAGCTCAAGCCCTACGGTTTTATTCGCATCCACCGCTCAGTTGTCGTGAATATTTCGGCAGTGGAGGAGATCCAACCTTTGCCGACGGGAGAGTACAGGCTGCGTGTGAAAGGCGGGAAGGAATACCTCGTAACGCGCAGATACAAAGACAACCTCAGAGATCTGGCTCAACTGTGGGTGGGTTCCGAGCGCCTTCCCGGCTAACACGCAGCCAGAGTATTACGTCCCGTCCAGCGGGCGAAGGGGTATGATCTGCCGAGGTGATCTTGCCCATGTTGAACTCGCCCATGATGAGCTCGCTCAGTTTTTTCTTGGCTGCTTTCAGTCGCGCCTTATTCCGTACGTGTCTTGTGCCCTTATTCCTGGTCGGTAGTCTGGCAGCGCAGAGTGAATCTGTGCGGATCATTGCTTTCGGCGCGCATCCGGACGATTGCGACCTGGGGGCAGGAGGCATTGCCGCCAAGTATGCGGCCCTCGGCTACAAAGTGAAGTTCGTGTCTCTCACCAATGGCGACGCTGGCCATCAGACACAAGGAGGTGAAGAACTCGCCAAGCGACGACGCGCCGAGGCTCAAGAAGCCGGGCGGCGCATCGGCATCGAATACGAAGTGCTCGACAACCACGATGGCAAGCTGCTTCCCACGCTAGATGTACGCGAACAGGTCATCCGCGAGATCCGTCAGTGGAACGCCGACATCGTTATTGCGCCTCGCCCCAACGATTACCATCCCGATCATCGGTACACAGGAGTGTTGGTGCAAGATGCGTCCTATATGGTGATCGTGCCGAACCTGGTGAAAGATACGCCAGCGCTGCGGCGGAATCCGGTATTTCTGTATTACAGCGACCACTTCACCAGGCCGCAG
>Ga0070735_10000989_pt1 | contig 28484 bp, 22 predicted proteins | sample Coa_R1_FD_66443 | JGI IMG/M metagenome (GOLD analysis project Ga0070735, IMG submission 66443) | Surface soil microbial communities from Centralia Pennsylvania, which are recovering from an underground coalmine fire - Coalmine... | ecosystem: Environmental > Terrestrial > Soil > Unclassified ...
CATAGAATCTAATTAGGAGAGCCCCTGATGGCAGAATTAAAGACCACGACCGAACCCAAGACCGCCGCGCCTTCTACCCCTGCAACCACTTCGACCCCGAAGAAGAAGGCCCCGGGCCTGTCTTTCCGGCGCCTGTTCACCAAGCCGGGTGTCTCTCCCTATGACGAAGTCGAGTGGGATCTCCGCCTTGCTCAGATCACCGACTCCCAGGGCAATGTGATCTTCGAGCAGAAGGACGTCGAAGTCCCCAAAGACTGGTCGATGACCGCGACCAACATCGTCGCCTCGAAATATCTGCACGGCAAGATCGGCACACCCGACCGCGAAACTGGAGTGCGCCAACTCGTCTCCCGGGTCGCCGAGTCGATTCGCGACTGGGGCATGGCTCAGGGCTATTTCCGCACGCCGGAGGACGGCGCCACCTTCCACGACGAACTTGTTCACATCCTCGTCCGTCAGTACGCCGCCTTCAACTCGCCAGTATGGTTCAACGTCGGATGCGAGCGCATCGAGCCCAAGTCCGACGGCCAGAACTGGCATTGGAACCAGCAGACGCAGCAAGTCGAATTCGGCGTCACCGGATACAGCAAGCCGCAGTGCTCTGCCTGCTTCATCAACTCGGTAAAAGATTCGCTCGACTCGATTCTGACTCTCGCCAAGACCGAAGGCATGCTCTTCAAGTGGGGCAGCGGCACGGGCACCAACCTCTCTCCTCTGCGTGGATCGACCGAGACGCTCTCTGGCGGTGGCACGGCCAGCGGCCCGCTCAGCTTCATGAAGGGATTCGACGCCTTTGCCGGCGTCATCAAGTCCGGCGGCAAAACTCGCCGCGCCGCGAAGATGGTCATTCTGAATGTCGACCATCCCGATATCGTGGAATTCATCGAGTGCAAGCAGAAAGAAGAAGCCAAGGCGCACGCGCTCGTTTCCGTGGGATACGACGGCTCCCATCCCGACTCCGACGCCTACTCGTCCATCTTCTTTCAGAACGCGAACAACTCCGTCCGCGTGACCGATGACTTCATGTACGCGGTCGTTCGCGATACCGACTTCTCTACACGCAGCGTGACCGACAGCTCAATCGTCAAGACTTACAAGGCGAAAGAACTGCTGCACAAGATTTCTGAAGCAACATGGCACTGCGGCGATCCCGGCATGCAGTACGACACCACGGTCAACCGTTGGCACACGTCGAAGAACACGGCGCGCATCAATGCGAGCAATCCGTGCAGCGAGTACATGTTCCTCGACGACAGCGCCTGCAACCTGGCCAGCCTGAATCTGCTGAAGTTCGCGCCCAACGGCACGTTCGACGTCGAAGCGTATCGCCATGCGGTAGATGTTCTGATTACTGCGCAGGAAATCCTGGTCGACAACGCCGGATATCCCACGCAAGCGATCATGGCGAACTCGCACGACTATCGCCCGCTGGGATTGGGCTACGCCAACCTCGGCGCCCTGCTAATGGCCGCAGGTCATCCGTATGACAGTGATGCCGGTCGCGACTATGCTGCCTGCGTTACCGCCATCATGTGCGGCGAAGCGTATCTGCAATCGTCCCGCATCGCCGAGATGTGCGAGCCGCTGACGCCCGCTACCGAGCCGACGAAAAAGAATCTGTCGGAGACCAACCTCGGCTCGAACGTCATGCCCGGAGGAGCCTGCCCCGGCTGGTACATCAACCGCGAGCCGTTCCTCGATGTCATCCGCATGCATCGCGCGAGCGTCAATGGCATTAACAAAGGAAACGTCCCGACCGCGCTCTACGAAGCCAGCAAGCAGTGCTGGGACGAAGCTCTCTCGCACGGCGAGAAGCATGGCTATCGAAACTCGCAGGTCACCGTGCTCGCTCCCACCGGAACCATCGGCTTCATGATGGACTGCGACACTACTGGTATTGAGCCCGATCTGGCGCTGGTGAAGTACAAGAAGCTGGTCGGCGGCGGCATGATCAAGATCGTGAACAACACCGTGCCCACGGCGCTCTTCAAGCTCGGATACACGCACGAACAGACTGACGCCATCGTCAGCTACATCGACGCCACGGGGACGATCGAAGGCGCACCGCTCATTAAAGAGGACGATCTCGCCGTCTTCGATTGCTCGTTCAAGCCGGCCAAGGGCACGCGCTCCATCCACTACACCGGACATCTCCGCATGATGGCGGCTGCTCAGCCCTTCATCTCGGGAGCGATCTCGAAGACGGTCAATCTTCCCGAGAACGCCTCGGTCGAAGACATCATGGACGCCTACCTGCAGGCCTGGAAGCTCGGCCTGAAGGCGGTCGCTGTTTATCGCGACGGCTGCAAGAAGTCGCAACCGCTCAGCGCAGCCGGTACCAAGACCGCGAACTCGACCAAAGACGATGCCCGCATCGCGGCTGCGGTTCAGGTCGAAGAAGAAGATCTGAACGCTCCGCCACGCGCCGTCCGCCACAAGCTGCAGGAAGAGCGCGCCTCGATCACGCATAAGTTCAAAGTGGGGGACCACGAGGGCTACATCACCGTCGGCATGTATCCCAACGGCGAGCCCGGCGAACTGTTCGTGACGATGGCGAAAGAAGGATCGACGGTTTCGGGCCTGATGGACAGCTTCGCGCTCGCGGTCTCGATCGCTCTGCAACACGGCGTGCCGTTGAAACTGTTCTGCGAGAAGTTCGCCCACACCCGCTTCGAACCCAGCGGCTGGAGCGGCAATCCGGACATCGGATATGCCAAGTCGATCATGGACTACATCTTCCGCTGGCTCCAGATGCGCTTTCTGACGGGCCAGCAGCAGATGCTGTTCGACAATCTAAGACTGCGTCCGGCGGGCAATGGGGGTCAGATCGAAGGCACCTCCGATGTAAACGGGACCGCATCCACCGGTCCGGAAAGCGGCAGCCGCAAGGCAGGGTCCGGATCCGTCCACGCCGCCGACGCGTTGTCGAGCATCGTCGATCTCGGGGACGCTCCCAGCTGCAGCTTCTGCGGCAGCATCATGACGCGGAATGGCAGCTGCTACCGGTGCATGAGCTGCGGCAGCACCAGCGGCTGCAGCTAGAAGTCTCGTGTAGGGGCGGACGCATTCGTCCGCCCTTGGAAAACTATTGTGCCGTTATAGAACGACTGCAGGTTTGGAACGGATACAGACCTTAGTGATGTTCCTCAAAATCCTAGTATCTTTACAGAGTATTCAAGCGAGGTCAGGCTAGCGTAGCGAGGGTCAAGCAATGAGTACGTGGACCGAAAGATTGCCACAATCCGCTACGCTGGACTATGCCGATAACGAACCCGGCGCTATTGAGAAGCTTCATGAACTCAACGAGTTCTACCGTGTCAATCGCTGGCCGAAAGAATATACGAAGACCAGCCATCGGCTATTCTGCGCCGATGCTCGTAACCTATCATTTCTCGCGGACGAGAGCGTGCACCTTGTCGTCACGTCGCCGCCGTATTGGACTCTCAAGGAATATTCGCCACACGACCAACAACTAGGCTCAATTAACGATTACGAAAACTTCCTTCGTGAACTAGATAAGGTGTGGGCGGAATGTGCCCGAGCTCTAGTTCCAGGTGGGCGGATTTGCTGCGTTGTCGGAGACGTGTGTATCCCTCGAAAGAAAGCTGGCCGACATCACGTTGTGCCCCTGCACGCGGACATTATGGTCCGCATGCGGAAGCTTGGCCTCGATTCACTGACCCCTATCCTTTGGTTCAAGATTGCCAATGGTGCAACCGAGGTTGAGGGCAATGGTGCCGGGTTCTATGGCAAGCCGTATCAACCTGGCGCGATTGTGAAAAATGATTTTGAGTACATTCTATTTTTCCGTAAGGGTGGTTCTTACAGATCGCCTTCGCCGATCCAAAAAGCTCTATCGATGCTCAACCGGGAGGAAATGAAGGGATGGCTACGCACCGCATGGACAGACATCAAGGGAGAATCCACGCGGAAGGGACACCCGGCGCCGTATCCTACGGAATTGGCCGAACGCCTTGTGCGCCTGTTTTCTTTCGCCGGTGATGTTGTGTTAGACCCATTCGTAGGAACCGGGACGACATCGTTGGCTGCGATCAACGCGGGACGGAATAGCATAGGAGTCGAGGTTGATTCCGGCTATCTTCGGATGGCAAAAGAGAGAATTGAGAGAGAAGTACTAGGACGGTTGGGCCCTCACCTGTTCGACGTTCGGCTACAATTCGATCACCCTAAATGAATGCCGCTGATTTCGCCCTGCTGAGAGCATTTCGATCTGTTTTTGAAGGCACTTGTTATCTGCATCGAAATTCCAGCTTAGGGGACCGGGTCGCCAGTTATTTGTATGAGGACCTTTACAAGCTGAACAAATCAACAATACTTCATCAGCGAATCGATGCCGGCGAGCGCGTTCTCAACGTTCAAAATCGAACGGTCGGCATTGCGCGACGACGCGGCGATGGAACCTTTGGAGAGTTGGTTCCTTCGTCCACTGCAATAAGAGATATCGGCTATTCCGTCGGGCGCGGCCCTGTAGCAACGATCGAAATTGGTGCCGAGACCAAGATCCTGGCCAAGGCAATGATTAAGCAGATCGACCGGGTAATTGGGGATCTCATACGCCAAACAGAGGAGTTCAAGAAACGCGGCAGCCATGCGATCTGTGTCGGAATCGTGGGAGTCAATCACGCGGAAACGTGTACTTCCTTTGAGGGCGCGCGGGCGTTCCCGACGGACGGCCGCAAATACAAGCATCCAATTCAGGAAGCGGACGATGCGATTTCTCGTTTGACGCAACTAGCCGCACCTAATTTTGACGAGTTCGTGATCCTGAGATTCAGAGCCACAAATGTGGATCCGTTCCCCTTTTCGTGGGTCGACGACCAATCCCTAGTGGAACAGTACTCTGCTTCGCTGACGCGAATCTCCAGGCTCTATGATCGTCGATTCCTTTAGACTCACCGCCGATTCCCGGGTGCCCCGTCCTTGCGCTTTTTGCAAGGGCGGGTAGCGATGCTGTCGATGCGTTTTGTTTCGAACTCGCGCGACGAAGATGCAAGTCACATGGTGCGATCCGACTTTCGCCCACGCTTCGCGAAAACCACGAAGGATGAGGCGCCCACCCGCGTGGCTCTGCCGGCGGGATTTAAAGCATGGCGTTCGATCCCTTCGCAACGAACATAGCTGCCGATAGTACCGTGGAAGAGCGGCCCTTCCAGGGCCGCGTTGCCGGCTGGGGCTAAAGCCCTTGTCGTTTTCAGAGCGCATTGACGCGGGCCTGTAAGGCCCGCTCTTCCACGGCGCTTCTAGGCCACCCTCGATCGAGAAATCTCAACACTGCCTAAACGCGATCTTCCGCCACCAGAACCCGGAATCTCTTCGCGACGAGCGACACCCTCGATAGTCCTGCGGAAGAGCGGCCCTTCCAGGGCCGCGTTGCCGGCACCAATCAGAATCGGCCTTTAGGCCCTGGGTGTCGTTTCTTGGACGCGACATGGCCATAAACGCAAAGCACCACAGGGGCTAAAAGCCCTTGTCGTTTTGAGATCGCTTGACGCGGGCCTGTAAGGCCCGCTCTTCCACGGTACTTCTAGGCCGCCCTCGATCGAGAAATCTCAACACTGCCGAAAGCGATCTTCCGCCACCAGAACCCGGAATCTCTTCGCGACGAGCGACACCCTCGATAGTCCCGTGGAAGAGCGGCCCTTCCAGGGCCGCGTTGCCGGCGCCAATCGGAACCGGCCTTTAGGCCCTGTGTACCGTTTCTTGGACGCGACATGGTCATGAACGCAAAGCACCACAGGGGCTAAAGCCCCTTGTCGTTTTCAGAGCGCATTGACGCGGGCCTGTAAGGCCCGCTCTTCCACGGCGCTCTCAGCCTAAATTTTCTTGCGATCCATCGCCAATTTTTTCCCAAAGCCCCGTGATTGTTGTTGCTCACTTTTCCCGATTCGGGAGAGACCCCTGACATTTGTGACATCCTTCACAGACAAAACTCGCCCATGCCCTCGACGATCGGGTGATGAAGTGCGACCGCATCTTCTTCGTCACCACCATCGCCGCTCGACGTCTTCCGATCTTCTGCCGCGAGACAACCGCTAAGCTCCTTATCGAAACCCTCGCACACTATCGCGAAGGAGGGAAATTTCTTCTTCATGAATTCGTCATCATGCTCGATCACGTGCATGCCTTACTCACGCCCGCTGAAGAAATCTCCGTCGAGCGCGTCATGCAATTCATCAAAGGAGGATTCTCGTACCGGCACGGAAAGCGCGGACACATCTGGCAACCGAGTTTCACGAATCATCGCATCAGGGATTGGGAGGATTACGAGCGTCATCGCGACTACATCCGGATGAATCCGGTGCGGGCACAACTCGCATCAACGCCAGAATCGTGTCCGTATTGCTCCGCGGCCGGAGTTTTGCGGATGGACGCGGTCCCATAGGGGCTGAAGCCACGGGCTCGGGATGCGGCGGCGCTGAAAGCGCCGCTCTTCCACGGTGCGGTCGGCGGGCGGTAGTCATTCATAAAGGGCCGGTAGCGATGCTGTCGATAGCAAATTGCGGGACCGCTTTTGGCTACAGCGAGTCTCTGCCCATTTTCCTGCGGGGTTTATAATCAATCTATGGCGCATCCGATCCGAGTGGACAACAGCGAACCGGCCACCGCCCAAGACACGGCGCGGACGCTGCGGGTTCCGAAGAAACGTGCCAACGAACTCATCCGCATCGTGCGCCAGATGCTGCACCGGGACCTCAAGACAGGGGACATCTCAATTCGAAGTACTGGGTCCGGCAAATCGGCGGTCCGCTCCCGCAACGCGAAAACTGGAAAGACAATCTCGACTCGCCGCAGGGCCTCGCGATAGGGCGGCATCGGTTTTTCTCAACATTCCATACGCATATTTGAGGGTTCCGGCGGCGGATTCGCTCGTAACGCCGACGGTCTTTTTCGTCGGTGATTCGGATGTACAAGCAGACTGATGGCAGACTCTTCACGGCTCTAATCCTTTCGAGCCGATACCGAGGTCTACAATGGGCAATCGTTTTTGGGTAGCCGGGATTTAGCGGAAATAGGTAGCCGGACTCGCTAGGCTACTATTTTCAAGGGATTAGAAAAACTGGCGGAGAGAGTGGGATTCGAACCCACGTTAGAGTTTCCCCTAAACACGCTTTCCAAGCGTGCGCCTTCAGCCACTCGGCCATCTCTCCGGCGTGATGCTTTGGGAAGGAACGACTCTTGGGAGAGTCTCAGGAGCGCACGAGTCGAATCAACTCGACGCTTCCGCTTTTCAATTCTATGGGTGAACTCGTAGAAACCGCAACTTCAAAGGATAGGACTGCAAGCATTACGAAGATTTCTCGGATGAGCCCGGGAGGACGGCGTTAGAACCGTTCACTGGTGCGCCGCTCGCTGATGCTCCTGCGGCAGCTGCGTTTGCGGCGCCACCGCTCGCCGAGGCCGGCACAGGGGGCACTTTTGTGTTGTCGACCACATGATGGTTCAGGCAGTAGAGAGCCAGTTCCAGCCGATCGGCAACACCGAGCTTGTCGTATACCTTGCGCAAATAGTTCTTAACGACCTGTTCCGTGGTGCCCACACGCAGCGCGATCTCTTTGTTCTTCATGCCTTGTGTTACGCAGGAAACGATCAAGGTCTCTTTCGGTGTGAGTTGAACCTTGGATCGCGTGCCAGATGCTCGATTGTTCTGATTGCGGTAGGCCTGCATCACCCAATGAATGGCCTGCTGATCAAGCCATGTCTCGCCCGCTACAACCTTGCGCAGGCAGTCGACCATCAACTCCGGCTCGACTTCACGCGAAATAATCCCATGCGCGCCGCGGCGGAAGAGCTCCAGGGTCAACTCCTCATCCTGGCCGGGTGTTACGACCACGACTCTCAACTTCGAACTCTGGCGCAGCAACTCCGATACGGCTTCCACTGGATTCGGCGCCAACGCCGATTCGAAGATCAGGATGTCAGCAGAAAACTTCGCTACAGCCGATTGCGTTTGCGGCAGCGTCTCCGCCTGGCCAACCACCCGAATGTCGTCTTCGAGCGCGAAGATCTTCCGCAAGCCGGCGCGGAAGATGGCCTGCGTATCAGCCACAATCACGCGGACGAATTGGCCTTGGCCAATGTCCTCGCCTGCTCCGAAATTTTCTTCCATGCCAACCGGAATGGTAGCCATTCAATCCTTGCCTATGCTCGCTCGAAATGGTATTCGTCAATGACTACGCCAACGCCGAGGCGTCCGCGATCTTCAAAGCTGCGCACGACTCGCCCGCGGCAATCTACCTGCACGTCCTGCCGCGCGCCGACAGCTTCGGCGGGCAGCACTATCGTGAAGTCGACAATTGATCCAACGGGTACATTGCGGTCCATCGCAAACAGGACTCCGTTAGCGGAGATGTTTTCGGTCTCTGCCGAATACGCCGACCCCTCGGATTTCACAGAAGCGGAAAGATGCAGCGGGAATCTGGGCGCGCTCTGAAGGTCTTCGAACTGCCTCGAACTCATCTGCGCCTCGGTCATCGGTGCTGTGCCTTCCGCTGCCACGCTCTCAGAACCTTTCTTCCGGTACTTGCCTGTTGCTCCGGTCTCTGAACTCAAGGGCAGCGTACACCCCTGAATCAGCGAAACAAAGTTACCGAAGTCATGGAACAAGTGAGGCTAACTGCTTTTCTTTGAATGGATTAGGAGAGATTTGCAGGAGCACAAACGAACCCGAAATCACCTACCGTAAGCCGAACATTTCCGGGCGAAAGAGGGATAATTTCCGGTGATTCTCGGAACGCAAAACCGCCAGGAAGCGGTTCGGTAGCGGGGAAAAGCAGAAAAGGAAAAATCTAGAATCTGGTCACTTCCGTGAAGTTGAAATCCCGGACCTTCATTGCAGGGACAACCATGTCGAAAGATTCTTCGCCACAGGAGCGCTTAGGCGTACTCATCGCCTCCACGTTTGACAGCATATGGATCAAACTCTCATTGAATCGAAAATTGCGGACTCCGCCCCGTAAGCGTCCATTATCGATAAGGAAGGTCCCGTCGCGCGTCATCCCCGTGAGCATCTTTTCAAACGGCTCCACTTCGCGGATGTACCACAGCCGCGTGACCAGCACCCCCCGTTCTGTCGAAGCAATCATCTGCTCCACGGTTTGCGGAACGTTCGTCGGAGCGAAGACGATGTTGAGCGGCATCTCTCCGATCTCGTTCGGGAGGGGAAAACCGTGCCCTGTCGGTTGAATCGGCCCGACTTTATCGCGATACTCGGATTGTCCCATTCTCGCTGCGGTAGCCCGCGCGTATACCACTGTCGTTACAACGCCGTTTTCTACCAGCGGGATCCTCTGCCGCAGCACGCCTTCTCCATCGAATGGAGATCCAGCCTGCATGGGATGTAACACATCATCAACGATACTGACATTCTCTCCAAAGAGCTTCGTTCCGATTCGTCCTGTGAGGAATGATCGCTGGTCGAGAATCGCCATTCCCGAGTAGTCCCAGAACATGAAGCCGACCATGTCGAGCACGGCTGCCGGCTCGAGAATGACCGTGTACTTCCCTGCTGGAACTTCTTTCGGATGAGCTGTGTCGACGGCCTTCTTCGCCGCAACTTCCGCGAGCCACAATGGATCCAGGTCTGCAACGTCAGGGGAATTTGCCTTCTGCCAACCGGAGGAGTCTTCCGCGATCATCGTGATCGAAATTTCCGCTAACGTTTGGGCGTGCCATCGACTCAATCCGCGCGAGTTGAAGATTCCTTCGAACGATTCACCGCTAGAAAAAACCCCAGCCGCCGTCAGCTTGTGACGATCGGCAACGCCAACGATCTGTTGGACACCCTCAGCTCGTAGCTCCGGTGTAATGCCAGCGGTCTGCTCAAAATGCCGCGAAGAAATCTCTCGTCTGGAAGCGGCCTCGCCCGTCCAGCCCGCTTCCCGGGCATCAGGCATGGGTAACAAGTCCGGATCCGGATGCTGCACCTTCGCCAACGACTCAGAACTCCGCACCACACGGCGGAGACTCTCGTCGTCAAATTTGTTCGTTGATGCTCGTGCTGTCCTCGCACCAAACGCGGTCCGCACCGAGACAACATGGTTCTCTTCCGCCACATTCTGATGAATCGTGTTGTTGGCAAAGCGAGTCAGCGCGAATTTCCCGCCAGAGAAGAGGACCTCTACCTCATCCGCAGTTGATAGTTTGCGAATGCGGTCGAAAATATCGGCGGCCTGTTCTTCTCTCAGCATTTAGCGACTAGCTTTCGTTCCCGTATCTCTGTGACTCCGTGGTTGAACTAGGTTCCCTGAAAAGCGCTTCCCACTTTGATACTCCGAAATCTTGCCGGCGCCGCTCCATGCCCCGTACCCATCACTTGCTGCGGTTGGCCTTTTCCGCAATTCGGAGTGCCCCACAAAGTCCACTCATCACGCGAGCAAATGGCATCCATGGAATTCCAAAATTCTGTCGTTATACCGGAGTACGACGGATTCTTCACCATCCTCACTCGTTTCCCGTTTTTAATCTCCCAACCGATCTCGCATCCGAACTGGAAGTTGTACCGCTTGTCGTCAATCGACCACGAGCGATTGGTCTGCATCAGAATGCCGTGGTCGGTCGACGCGACCAACTGTTCCAGGCTCAGCGGCTTTGCACCCGGCAAGATGCTGATATTCGTCATGCGGATCATCGGCAGTCGATTCCAGCCCTCGGCACGCAATGTCCCGCCCGATCTCGTTTCGCCGATGGTATGCGCTGTCTCGCGCGAACTCAGATATCCGGTAAACAATCCATCGGTGATAATTGGAGTACACTGTGCCGCAACGCCTTCGTCATCGAATCCGAATGTTCCCAGCCCCGGTCCGTGCTCCTGCCGCGCATCAGCGACCACATTCACCAATTCACTCCCATAACGCAGCTTGCGTAGCTTGTCGAGTGTCAGAAAAGACGTTCCGGCAAAGTTCGCTTCCATCCCCAGGACGCGGTCAAGCTCAATCGGATGCCCCACCGACTCGTGAATCTGCAGGCCCAACTGCGAACTATCGAGAACGATGTCGAATTTGCCTTCCGGACACTGATCCGCCTTGTGCAAGGCCACTGCCTCTTCTGCAATCCGGCGCGCATTCTCTACCAACATCAACTCTTCAACCAGCTCGTATCCTTTGTTCTGCCATTGTCCGCCGAACGAATTCGGATACGATCGCTTCTGAATCTCGTTTCCGGCAAATGCGTAAGCAGCGTATCCAGCGCCTGCCGACACCTTCGTCTGATGGATATCTGCACCTTCTGACGACACAAACCATTGTTCTTCGTGATTGAAATTCAGATTTGCTTCCGCCAGCGTGATTCCAGCCACTGAACGCAGCTCGGCATCAATTTTCAGCAGCAGGTCGATATTCCGTTCGACCGAAGTTGTAAACGGATCGATCCGGCAGGGTGTGCTCCATTCGGCGACAGCCGGTTTCTCCGCCGCCAACCGCACATTTTCTCGCTTCACTCGCCCTGACGCTTGCGCAATCTCGACTGCTCTCGCGGCGGTTGCCTCCACAACTCCGCGTCCCAACTCCGCCGAGGCTGCGAAACCCCAGGCCCCGTCGGCGATCACGCGTACACTCATTCCGACCGATTCAGAGTCCGACGCGCTCCCAACTTTGCCGTTCTTTGTGGTGAGCGCACGGCCCCGTTGGGCCACAATCCGCACGTCCGCATAACTCGCTCCACGAAGAGCGGCAACGTTCAGTCCCCAATTTGCGACATGCCTCATGCCAAGAAGTTCAATCTAACACAGAGGATCACAGCAAGCGGAACTGACTCCGCCAGGCTTCTCGACTCGCGTCCCTCGGTATCGCCCCACACACCGGCATGTGACGGCAAGCACGGTCTACCGATCTATACCGCCGTCCAATAGAAACGATATAGACAAATCACAGCGGACTGCCCCGCTGTGCCTACAACACTTGCCTAGAAGAAAGAGCGTCTATGCGTTCTACGAAGCACGAGAAGCGAACAAGCAGCGCGACTGCAACCTTGGACGAACTGGGCCAGCCCCGCCGAACTGACAGCAACAACCAAGCCAGCAAGAAAGCAGATCTGGCCGGGCCCGGTATCGGTGACTATGTGGAACTCGAGAAGGTTGTGCCGCAGGACTATTTGTCCCTCCTGACTCGCAAGGAAACCCAAAAAGCGATTTTCCATCTCCGTCGTTACATCGAAGACAATCTATGCAAGGAACTTGGACTACAGATGGTCCAAGTACCGCTGATCGTCGATGTCGAGAGCGGCGTGAACGATATGCTCGATCGCGATGGCTCGCGGACTCCGATCCAGTTTCACATTTCGAACGATCGCGGCAAGAATCCCATCGACGCGCAGGTGGTTCAGGCAGCAACCAAGTGGAAGAGAGTTGCCCTGAAACAGTTCGAATGCGGCACAGGAGAGGGCATCTGCACCGACATGCGCGCTGTCCGCAAAGACTACTTCCTCGACCACGATCACTCCGCCTATGTCGATCAATGGGATTGGGAGGGAGTCATCACGGCGGAGCAGAGAAACGTCGAATTTCTGAAAGGAATCGTTCGCAAAATCTGGAAGGTGCTGGTCGGCGCAGAGAGATTTGCGGAAGAAATGTTTCCCGCATTGCGCGATCCGCGCTATCCCAACCTGCCCGAGGAACTCATGTTCCTGCACGCGGAAGACATCCTCGACATGTACCCCGATCTGCCACGCAAGCAGCGCGAGACCGCGATCCTGCAGAAGTATCCAGCAGTGTTTATTATCGGCATTGGCTGGCCGCTCAAAGATGGATACCCACACGAGATGCGAGCCGCGGACTACGACGACTGGGTTACCGATACGAGTAAGGAGACGAACAAAGAGACGCACGGACTTAACGGCGACATCCTGGTTTGGAATCACGTCACACAGCGCCGGCATGAACTCAGTTCGATGGGCATTCGCGTCAACGCACAAACACTGCGCGAGCAGCTAGAGATATCGAACCTGCTCGACAATCTTAAATTTCCCTATCACCAGGGAATCGTCAATAACCTACTACCGCTTTCGATCGGCGGAGGCATCGGGCAGTCGCGAACGCTGATGCTTCTTCTTCGTAAGGCGCATCTGGGCGAGGTCAGCGTGACGGTGTGGCCCAAGATCTTGAAGGAGATGTGCGCGAAGAAGAATATCTTCGTGCTGGAATAAGCGTCGGCTGATTTGATGAATACTGGGTGCCCTATTTCTTGCGCGTTCTTTGCGCGAGAAGTGGGTTTCACGGCGTCGCGCGAGCCTCAGTTAGCGCATTCTTTACCGCTAACAGTTCTTTCAACACCCCGCGCAACTTGGTGGACTCGAGCGCGTTCGCGCCATCCGACTTCGCTTCCTTTGGATTGTCGTGCACTTCCATGAATACGCCATCGACGCCGGCCGCGACGGCTGCCCGCGCCAGCAACGGGATAAACTCCGGTTGCCCTCCGCTCACCGCCGGACCAATCTCGTCCGACTGCGACGAGGGTAATTGAACCGAATGCGTCGCATCAAACACCACAGGAGCAAATTTTCGCATGATCGCCAGCGATCTCATATCGACGACAAGATTGTTGTACCCGAAAGTCGCTCCTCGTTCCGTCAAGAAAACCCGGGCATTGCCTGCCTGGCGGCATTTCTCCACGGCATGCCGCATATCCCACGGTGCAACAAATTGTCCTTTCTTGATGTTGACTGCGCGACCGCTCAATGCGGCTGCGACGACCAGATCCGTTTGCCGACTGAGAAATGCCGGAATCTGCAATATATCGGCCACTTCCGCCACTTTGGCGACATCCGCCGTCTCATGCACATCGGTCAATACGGGCAGACTCAACTGATCTTTGATCTTCTTAAGCACTCGCAGGCCTTCTTTTAGCCCCGGCCCGCGAAAGCTGCGGATCGATGTCCGATTCGCCTTGTCGTAACTCGCTTTGAAGATGAGGGGGAAGTCGAGCGATCGCGCCACGCCCTTGATGATCTCCGCCATCCGGATCGCGTGTTCTTCGCTCTCAATGACACACGGACCGGCGATGAGAAATAGATCGCCCGACCCGATGTGAATGTCGCCGACTTGAAAGGAAGAAATCAGTGGGCTATCCCAGACCTAACCTGAAGAATCTACCGCCGAGCACGCTGAGTCCGCAAAGAAAAACTACCATTAGAAGTATTCGGTGCTTTGCGATTCTCGGCGGTGAATGCTTTTTGACCTACCGCCCCCCAACCCGCTCGGGACGATGGAACATCTCGACCTCGGCAATTTCTTTCTCCGCGCGCCGCTTCTGACCGTACTCGTACGAAGCTCCGATAAACGACTTGAACAATGGATGCGGTTCAAGTGGCTTCGATTTGAACTCAGGATGGAACTGGCAGCCGATGAAATGCGGATGATCCGGCAGTTCGACCATCTCCACATAAGTCCCATCCGGCGTCGATCCGGAGATCTTCAGTCCGGCAGTCGTCATCGGCTCTTCGTACTCACGATTGAACTCGTACCTGTGCCGGTGGCGCTCGCTGATCTCGAGCATCCCATAGATTCTGTGTGCCAGCGTGTTCGGCTCGATCTTGCACGTCCATGCTCCCAAACGCATAGTGCCGCCTAACTCTTCCACGCCGCGCAGTTCACGTAGCTTGTAGATCACCCGATGCGGCGTCGCGGGATCGAATTCACTCGAGTTGGCGTCTACCAATCCAACCACATTTCGCGCAAATTCGATACAAGCAGTCTGCATGCCCAGACAAATGCCAAAATAAGGAACTTTTCTCTCGCGCGCGTAACGGATCGCAATCAGCATCCCTTCAATGCCGCGCTTCCCAAATCCTCCCGGAACTAATATCCCGTCATATCCTTCGAGTTGCGACTCGACGCTCTTTTCGTCCGCCCCTTCGAGACCTTCCGCCTCAATCCAATTCAACTGCAGCTTCAGATTATGCGCCAGCGCGCCATGCACCAGTGCCTCTTTCAGCGACTTATACGAGTCCTCGTACTCCACATACTTGCCCACGATCCCGATCATGACCGTGTCCTTGGGGTTGTACACGCGATGGACAATGTCTTCCCACTTCGACAAGTCGCGATCCTTCGCCTCGATGTGAAGACACTTCAACACAAGCGTGTCCACGTTCTCATTGGCGAACACCAGTGGCACTTCGTAGACCGATGCCACGTCTTTGGCCGTAATTACCGCTTCTTCGGGAACGTTGCAGAAGAGAGCGATCTTGGACTTCATCTCCTTCGCAAGGAAACGGTCCGTGCGGCAGAGCAAGATATCCGGTTGAATTCCAATGCTCAGCAACTCCTTCACCGAGTGCTGTGTTGGCTTCGTCTTCAACTCTTGAGCGGCCGCAATGAAAGGCACCAGAGTGACATGGACAAACAACGTATGCTCGCGGCCCAACTCCTGCCGCATTTGCCGGATCGCTTCCATGAACGGCAGCGACTCGATATCACCCACCGTGCCGCCGATTTCCACGATCGCTACGTCCACGTCCTGCGCGACCTTCTTCATCGCTGCCTTGATTTCGTTCGTGACGTGCGGAATCACCTGCACCGTCTTGCCGAGATAATCCCCGCGGCGTTCCTTGGCGATGATCTGCTCGTAAAGACGTCCCGTCGTCCAGTTGTTATCGCGAGAAAGTTTGGCGTGCGTGAAGCGCTCGTAATGGCCGAGATCCAGATCCGTTTCTGCGCCGTCGTCGGTGACAAAAACCTCGCCATGCTGAAATGGCGACATCGTGCCCGGATCCACGTTCAGGTACGGGTCGAATTTCATGAGATTGACTTTGATTCCGCGGCTCTCCAGCAGGCAGCCAATTGAAGCCGCGGCCAATCCCTTGCCGAGTGAAGACACAACTCCGCCCGTCACAAAGATGTACTTCGCTGGCATCTCTTCCTCGCTTTAAATTGTGTTTGAAAAATTGTGCAGGTGGGGTGCACGATCAATTATGGCAGAAACGCCTGTGGAAAGAAACGGTAGAAATTGCGACATCTGATTTTTTATCCGGAAACGCGTGACGTAGGAAGTACATGCTTTTGTTGAACCCCGAAACTGCTCGCGTTGACTATCTCGCCCCACTCGGCGAGAATAAATCAGGTCATTCCGCAGCAGAAGAGTAGTGTCACCAAAAGTGGGCCTGTGGCGCAGCTGGGAGCGCGCTTCCATGGCATGGAAGAGGTCGTCGGTTCGATCCCGACCAGGTCCACCAAAATTTTACTTCGCGTCACGCCTAGTACTTAGATCCTGCGCAGTGAAATCTCCAACCCCACGCGGACCGGAAGATCAAAAGTATCCGTTCAATCCAAACGAGTTTTATCCTTTTCGAACAGCGAGATTGCCTCGTGTTACCCGGCGTAACGCCGTTTGGCGTAATTCGCGAACTGATTTACGCCAAACAGCATTACGCTGGTCTGGAGGGACAGTTCTTACTGGTATGTCAGCGTCAAGTTGTCCAGATAAACCTTGTACCCATCCTGATTCGGATTCCCGTCCATCTGGAAATTGACGGTTAGCCCGTACCATCCCGAGGTCGATCCTTTTTCAAATGTCCAGTTCAGGTTCGCAGTCTGTCCATTCAGAGTGATCGACTGATAGGTCTCGTGGTTATCCGATGTCCGCTGGACCTTTATCGTGAGATGGTTCCATTGCCCGTTCTTCGGATAGCACGGCACACCGGTCGGTATCCAATGTCCCTTGGAGTTATCCCAGATATCCCACTGATTGCCGCCGGCAATACGGCATTCGTGGCCAAAAATGAATCCCATGTTCCCAAAGAACTGGTTGATGTCGAACTCTAGAGCTTGCGAGAGCCACAACTCGTCTCCGTAGAAGTACACGTCATAGGTAAAGTTGGAGAGCTTGGGTAACTGAGACTGGTTTTCGTCGAACATGCCTTGCGACGACAAGGGACCAATCAGGTGGTTATTCCACAGGGCGTCGGAATATGGAGCGGTTCCTCCCACCCAAAATACTGTCGAGCTTCCGCTGAGCGACGGGGACGAGTTATTTTGCGTCATCGAAAACTCAATTCCGTCACATGGGGATGGCGAACAATCCACGAAATTTGGCGGCCCTTGCCCGTACTGCCCCCATCCGCCAGCCTTCTGCAAGTTCGAGAGGGAAGTTCCTCCACTTTGATTGCCGCTTGGTGACGGACTCGGGGCGGGTGCGGGAGCCGGGGCGGGTGATGGTGCGGGAGCGGGCGCGGGAGCCTGCGCGATTGCAATTTGCAGGGATTGTTGTTTGGAATCTCCCTTGGCGTCTGAAACCGATACCCCAAAATTGAAGTTCCCCGCGGCAGTCGGCGTTCCCGCAACCGCTCCGGTGGAGTTATCCAGGCTCACTCCTTGAGGCATTTCCCCTGATGTGACGGCGAAATTGTAGGGAGAGGCTCCTCCGCTAGCGGTGACACTGCCGTTGTAAGCTGAGCCCTGAGTCCCTGCTGGAAGTGTGGAAGAAATTGTGAGGCTCGGGGTTGGAGCGGGAGCCGGAGCCGATACCGGAGTTGTCGGGCTTAAGGTGGCGGGTTTAGGCCCTCCGCCACACGCAGTAAGTGCTGTAATGCCGGCTAAACCGGCCATGAACGCCATTTTACGTAGAGCAGGAGTTCGAGTCACGCCTAGGGCAGGCGCCGGACTAGGAAAGAACTGAGACATCGTTAACCTCGATTGTGGGATTTTTCGTGGCTCTTGAGCGGAAGAGTCCGGTGGCACGCGCTAGTCGGGGTATGCCCGAAGACGGCCATAGCCAGAAAAGGTGTAGAGGCTTACCACACCTGGTCTTGCAGACGATCGCGGTGGCGTTCGCGATTCGTAACACTTCCGCGGACGCAGCTCAGATTAGCGGCTCGAAAACTACAAGGTTCTACTTTGGAAGGTTACAGTGAGAACAGTATAGCTTTTCAGCATACAGCATTCAACGGGCCAAGGGTTCTAAGACCCAGCTGAATAGTTCCAAGATCGAGCGGACCGTTCTAAGACCAAGTGAAACCCGAGTCCGTACGTCCCGAAAGTCGCCAAAACCGAGGTCCGCCAGCGCCTTGATCACTAAAAGCTCCTTTAACGAAGAGCACACAAAGACTTGATGCGGGAGAAGGAGTCGTCTCAAACGGACTTGTAGGATGACTTTGTTCGCTTTGCCGCAAACCAAAGGTAAATCGGGATGCCCAACAGAATCACTGCCACGCCCGCAATCGAGTCCCTCAAGTTGCTGACGAATGTGTAATAAAGAAGCACTGCTGCGGTCGCAATGAACAACGCAGGAACCACCGGATACCCCATCGTCCGGTACGGCCTGGTGACATTCGGTTCACGGTGTCGAAAGACGAAGATCGTGCTCGCCGCCACCATATAGAACAGCCACTCTGCGAATATGGCGAGTGAGAATAATTCCCGGAACGCCCCGCCCAACACGATTAACAGAATCGCAACCACCGCCTGAATTACCAGCGCCAACGAAGGCGTATGAAACACCGGATGGACTTCAGCTAGCGCCTTGAACAAATATCCATCACGTGCTACCGCAAACGGCACGCGCCCACCGCTCATTACCGTACCGTTCAGGGTGGCCATCATTGACAAGATCATTCCGATCGAGACCAACGTGATTCCCAGATGTCCCAACGCTGCTTCACTCGCTGCGGCTGCCGGGACCGCTGCCTGCGCAATCGCCGTCGCCGGCAGCGCCTTTTGGATTCCAGCGTTCATACCGATATAAAGGACGGCCACCAGCCCAACCCCCGCGATCAGAGCAATCGGAATTGTCCGCTCCGGACGCTGGATTTCCTCACTGACCATGTTCAGATCGTTCCAACCGTCATAGGCCCACAACGCTGCCACCAGGGCCGCCATAAATCCGGCCATACCACCTTTCGCTCCGGCAAAACTGGTACCGAAGTTGCTCCATGACCCCGAGGAAGCCGTGAACGCCACAAATGCAACCGTGAGAATCATTACCACTTTGAGCACGGTGAACGCGAATTGAAAGTTTCCCGCCTTCCGCACTCCTGCATAGTTCAGTGCCGTGATCAGCACGGTGGCAGCGACTGCCACCAGATGGCCGTAATTAACGGCGAGCACGCGGTCAGAAGTCACGTGCCACGCAAACAGAGTTCGTGGTAGGAAGCTGAAGGTCGCGAATGTACCGAGCACGCGCACCAGCGCGGCGGTCACACTGGCGATCGAAGCGGGTTTTGCGATAAGGAACCAAGTCCAGCCATACAAGAAGCCTGAGAGCGGACCGTATGCATCACGCACGTAGACGTACTCTCCGCCGGAGTACGGGCGAACCGCCCCCAGCTCCGCATAAGTCAGGGCTCCGAAGAAAGAAAGTAAGCCCCCGACGATCCAAGCCAGATATACCAACCCTGCCGAGCCAACCGCCTGCATCATCTCAGCGGGCACGAGGAAGATACCGCTGCCAATGATCGTCCCCGCCACGATGGAAGTGGCATGCCAGACGTTGAGACCACGCACTAATTCGGGCCGGCTGGTGGTCACTACAGCCCCACTAGTGATTGGTTGTTCTCTCGATGTTGGCAATGACACTTTCAGTTTTCCGCTCCGAACTGTAACAAAACTGGGCCCGGCACTTGCCCGACCACGGCCGGCACAAAGTCCGCGAAGACCCAGATTCTCATCGCCGGATTATAGACGTTGTGGTCGGTCCAGATGCTAGGCTGGTTTAGTGAAACCCAGCATTCCCAACTGGCTCAATGTCTTCGTTGTTCTCTCCTGCCTTTGCGGCGCGCTCATCCCCGCCTCAGCTTCATCGTGGTCGGTGCAAGCCAATCCTCCGAAATTGCTGAATGGCGCGCCCGTGCTGTTTCAGTTCCACCCCTCTACGAAACTCGCCTCTCTAGACGGAACATGGCTTGGCCATCAACTGACATTCAGCTACGACGCTTCGACAAAAACGTGGTTCGCTCTGGCTGGAGTCGCTTTCAAAACCACTCCGGGCAAGTATCCGCTCTCACTTAAAGGAACTCAGGCCGCGACGAAAGCGTCTCTTACTTTCGAGCGAACGTTCGCCATCTCAGCTGCGAATTATCCCAAGACCTACGTTCATCTCGAAGTCGAAAAGAAATTTACCGAGCCGACCGCTGAGCAACTCCAGCAGATCGAAGAAGCGCAGAAGGTGAAAGCCGACTACCTCGAACGTGTCACACCCCTCCGCCAGTGGGACGGCAATTTTACGGCACCTGCCGACGCACCCACCTCCGATATCTACGGTTCGCAACGTGTCTTTAACGGAGTGGCACAGCGCGAGCACCAGGGCCTCGACTATCGTGTCCCTACCGGAACTCCCGTCGCGGCCATGAACGATGGCACCGTGCTGCTCGCACGCTTCCTCTATTTCGAAGGAAACTGTGTGGTCATCGACCACGGGCAGGGATTCCTCACCCTCTACTTTCACCTCTCGGAATTCAAAGTGAAGGAAGGAGACAGGGTGAAGAGAGGTCAGGAAATTGGTTTGAGTGGCGGCACTGGCCGGGCGACCGGGCCGCATCTTCACGTTGCAGTCCGTTGGCAAGGAACCTACCTCGATCCTGCCCGCTTACTACACTTGACTTTGCCTTGATCACGCGGGCGCGCGGAATGTCGGTGTTCGATCCATCCTTTTTTCGTACTCGTAGCTCGTTAACTTGGCGCCACTACGCCGCTCCGCCCGACACCTTCCCTCGCCCACGCACTGCCTGATTTAACTCATCCTTAATCCCAAGATTCCGAATAAGCCGATGCAAATAATTCGGATGCACACCCAAAATCTGCGCTGCCTCGACGTAATTTCCGCCGGTCTGCCCAACCGCATCCAAAATCAGATGTCTCTTCAACTGCTTTACGCTTGCTTGGTATTTCCCTTCCGGCATCTCCTCTGGCGCATTCTGCTCCAGCAACGATTCCGGCAAATCTTCCAACAGCACCATGTCTGACGAGCCCATCACCAGCGCTCGTTCAATCGCATTCTCGAGCTCCCTGATATTTCCCGGCCACTCGTAATTCACCAAAGCTGCCATGGCTTCACGAGAGATCGGCTTCGCCTTCACCTTGCACTTCTTCGCATGCTTCTGCACAAAATGTCGCGTCAGCATGGGAATATCTTCCCGCCTCTCACGTAATGGAGGCATGGTGAGTCTCACGACTGCTAGCCTGTAGTACAGATCCTGACGGAATGCGCCCTGTTTTACTGCCTCATCCAAATCGCGATTCGTCGCCGCGATGAGTCGAATATCAACTTTAATAGGACGGGTGCCCCCTACGCGATCGAACTCACGCTCCTGCAGGACTCGCAGTAATTTGACCTGGAGAGCGGGAGCGAGTTCGCCGATTTCATCCAGGAAAACGACTCCGCCATCCGCTACTTCCAGACGTCCTTTTTTTTGAGTTGCGGCTCCAGTAAACGCCCCGCGTTCGTGACCGAATAAGTCGCTCTCCAACAGAGTCTCTGGAATCGCCGCACAATTAATCGCTACGAATGGCTTACTCGCACGCGGACTGTTGCGGTGCAGTGCCTTCGCCGCTAATTCTTTGCCCGTCCCGCTCTCACCTTCGATGAGCACCGTTGATTCCGTCGGTGCGACCCGCGCCAGGAATTGGAAAATCTCCTTCATCTTCCCGCATTCACCCACCAGGCTCTGATCCTGCCGGACCTCCATCGTCAGCCGCTGGTTCTCTTGCTCCAGCCATTGCTGGCGGCGCGCGTTATCCAGTGCAACAGCCGAAATTCCAGCTACTGCGGCCATGAACTGGAGATGATCTTCGCTGAACCGGTTCGCCGTATTGCTGCTGTCGAGGTAAATGCAGCCGATCATGCGCTGGAAAACACTCAGCGGCACACATAGTAGAGAACGCACTTCGGCGGCGACCAGGCTCTCCACATCGCGCAAGGCGCCGCTTCCTGGGACGTCTACCCCCAGGATCGCAACATTTTCTTTCATGACCTGGCGAGCAACTGTGCGGCTCACCCGGATCAATTGCGGCTGTGCCGCATTCCTCGTTCTCGCATACAGACAACTGAAATCCTGCCCGGAGCCTTCTGACAGCAGGATCGCCCCGCGACCTGCAGGAATGACTTCGAAGATCAGATCCAGCACTTGCGCTTGCAATTCCTCCAGATCCCGAATCGCATGCACAACCCTGCTGATTTTCAAGAGAGCGCTTAGATTCCGTGCAATCTGTGAAGATGGCGGCAGCTCCCGCAGAAGCCGGTCCGGCTGCAGATACACCACTTCCTTAGGATGAATGATTTTAGTTTCGCTGGTGGGATGGCTTTCCTCGAACTCCACACGGCTGGCAGGTGTCGCCCGTTCATCTTCTTCCACCAGGAAGAGGAACACCGAGTCGCCTGTCGCGATCTCGTCCCCGTGGCGCAGCCAACAGTCCTTAATCACCACGCCGTTGACCAGGGTCCCGTTCCGACTGTCCAGATCCTTGATTTGAAAACGGCTATCTTCACGCCAAAGAACGCAATGCTTCCGCGAAACCGAAGGATCGATAACCGCGACCGCGCTCGTCGGATCCCGGCCGATTGTGGCCTCTCCGTCTGGCAAAGGAATAGTGGAGTCTTTGGAGGGTCCCGCTATCACCAGTAGTCTAGGCCGCAATCAGGGTCTCCGAAGTTCGTGCACAATTTCTTACCACAGCGCGGCCCTAAATGCATGTCCCGAATGAAGGTTTTCCAATATCCGAACGGTTAGTCTGACCTATCCAAAGAGATAGTGATTCTGAGACTTCGATTCCAACCTCAGTACGAGCGGGAAGCACAAGCAATCCTAACCTCTTGGCTGCATGGGGCTTGAGCCGCTCGCATTTGAGAGACAAAGCCCCGACCACACTGGCACCTCAATTGCTCCCTGCTATTGTGCGCATGCTCGGCAAAAGCGACGGGGGAAGCGCTTTCGATCAGTTCTAGCCGAGATCGCCGGTCAGAAGCTCGGGGGACCCCCTCATCGGGCTTCTGACCCTTTTTTCTTCCAGACGAAAGAGAGTCTTCGCCGCTTTTCTCAACAGTATTCTTGGAAAGTCGTCAACCGGCAGCAGCAATGGTCAGCGACTGATCCGGGACGGGCGAGAGGGCCACGCCATCTCGATAACTCACCGTCCGACCCGAGATTGCCGGAACTCTCTCCCCAGGAACCAGAATACCCACCAGATTCAAAGGATCTGCCGCCGACAGCGTCATCGTCTCTCCGCTCAGTGGCAAACTCCGCATCGCCCGTACCGACTCAACAGCCACTGGCAAGGCAAACTGCTCTCCGAGGAACCCATCCACAAACCTCCCTCCTCGAATCTCTCCCCGATCTTCCAGCCGGCGGAATGCCATCAACAACTCGCGCCACGGCGGCAAGTTCGATTCCCGCGCCAATAAATCGCGAATCACGATCCCATATCTCCGCAGCAGCATCCAGCAGGCGGCCTCCACTGCTCGCGGACGCTCAGCCGCCACCTCCGCATGCAGCAGAGCCCATCGCCCCGTGCTATGCCTCGGACGCGTGCTCCGTCCGCTTCCCTGCCCGGAGCGCCGCTTCGGATCGATCAGCGAGCGCAGATTATCGAATCCGTCCGCTGTTACCACGCCAGCAGCGACCAACTCCCATAGCGCGGTCTCGATCTCTGCCTTCAACTTGTCCGTACCCCGCACAATATCGGCAAAGAACGAAGCACCCCGTTGCTTCAAGAACTCAAGCACGAGTTGGGCGCCATGGCTAAGACCGCTCCCCGTTTGCCCGGCTTCTGCTTGCCTTTGGGAGAGGTGCGGATTCGCCTGCAGCCCCATCCAGTCTGCCTCTTCTCGCACGAAAAAGGTAATTGGAGCGACACTGGTCGGAATCACACGTCTCTGCCGCGGAGGACTTGATCCATCCAGTCCTTTCGCTGGAGCTGAATCCAAAGTAGCTGGATGCGGTGACAGGCGTCCCCAACCCACCGCTCCCGTCAGACAGAGTTGGTCCAGCCACTTCGGATCGTAATCCGTAATGCGCCGTGCCAGGACCTGCCGTTCCCACGCATTCGCCGGAACTTCAAATCCCTGCAACTGTTGCAGGACCTCCATCGTGCCGCGCTCTCCCCTAGCCTGCGACCCGGGAGCCAAATGCTGCCAACGCAGCAACCATCGCAGAAACTGGGCCGCCGTCACTGGCTCGATCTGCTTGCGCAGCATCCCGACCGTCAATCGATGTATGCGCGCCAGCAGTCTCCGCTCGCACCATTCGATCTCTTGCTGTTCAGCAGGGACAGCCGCTCCCATCTGTCCGATTGAGGGAAGCTCAATAGGTTTGTGCGGCGCGGGCGCTCCCGCCCGCGAACCTGTACAGCCAGTAAACCTTCCTCGCAGTACAGTCCCCGAAGCCTCCATCCGAAGCAGACCCTTCTCGATATCCGAAGCAGGAAGCCCGAGGGCATCTCCAAGTTGCGAAGCCGTAGTCGGACCGATCGCCGACATCCATCCCATCACCAGCGTGAGCAAAGCTTCGTCGCGCAGAACGTTCGCGTTGTCCACATCAGCCAGACCTTGCTCAAACCGAGCTTCCGGAAACAGCGATTGAAAACTTCGCGCCCGCTCCGCCGCCACCCAGTAACGCCGCCCATCAGCCGAAGCCACCCCGGCCCGTCTCTCGTTCACGAGTCTCTCGAAGTGAGTCCCCCAAGAGGTATTGGTCATGAGGGCATCGCCACCCGGGGCTGCTGCGTCGAGCAGAGGTCGATTTCCACCTGTCGAATTAGAGAGACCACCTACTTCGCGCAGTTCGCCTTCGTTGAAGCGGACAGCCGAGGGCGGCTGTTGCCATGTAAGTTCCAATCCCTCCGGCAGCGCCACCAGCGTATGTAGGACATCATGCAACTCATCCGCGTCGCGGACATCGGGCCAGGCCTCGCTGCGCACCTGCGCAATCGCCCCCGGATCGAGCCCACCCACTTCCTGCAACACCGATTCGGGCAGCACTCGCCGCATTTCGACTGCTCGTGCCCTCCGCTCTTCGAGCGGCGCGTCATCCAGATACGCATACGGATTCGCATTCAAAATCTCATGAGAAAATTGCGACGGCACCGGGGTATCGACAGCGAGGACACGAATCTGTCCTGCCGCCATCCCGCGCAGTAGCGCCTTTAGGCCTTCGACATCCATTGCCTCGGTGAGCACATCTTTCATGACCTCGACCACCAGCGGGTGATCAGGAATCTTCCGGTCTCCGTCAATGTTTTCAAAACACGCCGCCGCGTCGGGAAAAACTGACGCCAGCAGATCGTCAGATCGCATCCGCTGGATCTGCGCCGGAACCTTCTTTCCGTTCTGGAACCGCAGCAACGCGAGCGCGCGGTTCGCATCCCACCGCCAGCGCGTCCCAAAGATCGGAGAATCCAGCGCCGCCTGCTCCAGAATCGGCTGCACTGTGTCCGCGTTCAAGAAGTGAAAGACGTCGCCCAGCGGGAAGCTGTGCTGCTCAGCTAAAGCAATATTCAAACCGTTGTCCGTCGCTGCAGCCTGCAATTCGAAATTGAAGCCAACGCAGAACCGCTTCCGCAATGACAATCCCCATGCCTTATTGATCCGCCCGCCAAACGGGGCATGGATCACCAACTGCATCCCGCCCCCTTCATCAAAGAACCGCTCGGCGATCACTGTGGTCTGCGTCGGTACCGCGCCCAGTACGACGCGTCCTTGCAGGACGTACTCAATCGACTGTTCCGCCCCGGAGCCGTCCAGCCCGCATTCTTCTTTCAGCCACGACACCGCGCCAGCAACTTCCGGCTGAGTCGCGGAGAATCCCACAGGCGAAGTTCGCGGCAGCATCTCGCTAATCTTTTGCCGCAACTCGCCCACGTGACCTGACAATTCCTCCGTTCGCGCTGGAGCCTCCCCGCGCCAGAACGGTACACTCGGCGGCGCACCGTGCGCGTCATGTACGAGCATTCGACCGTTGTTCGTTTCGATGCGATGGATAATCCACGAGGAGTTCCCCAGCAACATGATGTCGCCGCGGTTACTCTCAACCGCGAAATCTTCGTCGACGGTTCCCACAACCGCGCCATCCGGCTCGGCTACGACGGTGTAAAGCGAGTTGTCAGGGATCGCTCCACCACTTGTGATCGCCGCCAGCCGCGCTCCGCGCCGCGCCCGCAATTTTCGATTCACTCGATCGCGATGGATGTAGGCTCCATACCGCCCGCGCCGCGCCGCGATTCCCTCCGAAAGCATTTCGAGGATCGCATCAAACGTGTCGCGCTTCAGATTCCGATACGGATACGCGCGTCGTGCGAGCGCGAACATTTCATCTTCGTCCCACTCTTCCGCCGCGCAGGCAGCCACAACCTGTTGCGCGAGTATATCCAGGGGAGACTCCGGAATCATCAACCGGTCCAGATCTCCAAGCTTGATCGCGCGTACCAGGGCGGCTAATTCCATCAAATCGTCGCGAGTCGTCGCAAAGAATCTCCCCTTCGGAATCGCCCCTCGCCAGTGCCCGGAGCGCCCGACGCGCTGCAGCGCTACCGCAATCGCTCGCGGAGAATTGATCTGGACCGCCAGATCCACAAAACCGACATCAATTCCCAACTCCAGCGAAGCCGTCGCGACCAGCACCCGCACCTGTCCCTCTTTCAGCTTCCTCTCGGCCGCGAGCCGCAATTTGCGCGAGAGGCTGCCATGATGCGCCGCGACATTCTCTTCCCCGATCCGTTCGCCCAGTTGATGTGCAATCCGCTCGGCCATCCGCCTGGTGTTCACAAATACCAGCGTCGACCGATGCTGATTGACCAGCTCGACCAATCGGTCGTAGATGGTGTCCCACATCTCGTTGGAAGCCACTGGCCCGAGCGGCATCGGTGGGACTTCTATCGCGAGATCCAGTTTCCTCTTGTGGCCGACGTCCACCACCACCGGGTCAGCGCGCCCGCTCCCGGTCAAGAAATGCGCTACTTCTTCGATCGGCTTCTGCGTTGCCGACAACCCAATCCGCACCGGACGATGATGCGTTAGTGCTTCCAGCCTTTCCAACGACAGAGTCAGATGTGCCCCACGCTTGTCGTCCGCGACAGCGTGAATCTCATCGACAATCACTGTCTCAACGTCGCGCAAAATCGCACGGCTCTTGTCTGACGTCAGCAGAATGTAGAGTGACTCAGGCGTCGTCACCAGAATGTGGGGAGGCCGCTTTAACATCGCGCGGCGCTCCGGCTGCAATGTGTCGCCGGTCCGCACCGCGGTGCGAATCTCTGGCATCAGAAGACCGCGCTCGCCAGCCAATGCGAGGATCTCTCCCAGCGGAATTTCCAAGTTTTTCTGGATATCGTTCCCCAATGCCTTCAACGGGGACACATAGAGCACTTCAGTGCGATCGCTCAAATCGCCAGCCAGCGACTTGCGCACGAGTCGGTCGATGCAGGCGAGGAATGCCGCTAACGTCTTGCCCGATCCAGTCGGAGCCGAAATCAACGTCGTCCGACCGGCAAGGATGTGCGGCCATCCCTGCTCCTGCGGCTCAGTGGGCGTTCCGAACTTCTGGACAAACCACTCCGCGACGAGAGGATGGGCCCAAGCCAGAGACGCGGGAAGGAACTGCATTCACATATTCTAGACCGAGATTTTAGTTTCGCCAACTATTCGCCTCTTGTCCGCGAACACTTTCAGCTTTTACCTATCCCTTCCTGCTTCAGACAAGATGCTAAAATCCGGGCGATGGCCAAACCTTCTCCACAAGCCCGTGCCCGCAAAATCAAACTCCTTCTCTTCGACGTCGACGGAGTGCTGACCGACGGCAAACTCTTTTTTCTTCCCGATCGCAATGAGAATTCTCAAGGCGCGTTCGATTTGAGCGCACAGGGCTCGATTGAATTCAAAGGCTTCCACGCCCACGATGGCGTAGCGGTCTCCGTGGCTCGAATTGGCGCTTTGCGCACGGGACTCATCACCAGACGCTTCTCTGAAACAGTCGCGCTCCGCGCCCGCGACCTGAGACTTGAGTTTGTCAGCCAGGGCATCCGGGACAAGGGAACGGCCTTCAAAGAGATCGTGAAAGAAGCCGGACTCGCGCTCGACGAAGCTGCATTTGTCGGCGACGACATCGTCGATCTCCCGGCCATGCGCTTGGCCGGTCTCTCCGTCGCCGTCCAAAACGCCCGCCCAGAGGTTAAAAAAGAGGCGCACTACACCACTCCGCACTCGGGAGGTGAGGGCGCCGTCAGAGACGCAGTCGAATTCATCCTGAAAGCCCAAGGAAAGTGGAAGAAAGTGCTAGACGCCTACCTAGGTAACCACGGCCCAACCGTCCAGTAAGTTCAAAAAACGCAGAGGACGGAAAGGACGGCGAGAGTCCGCTTCCACTCGATTGCAGAGTCAGTGTTGAAGGATCGTTCCGCTAAGTCTGGGTGAATGCGATCGTGGAGTTTGCTTGCGCACTCAGCGTTGCTATTTTGTTGGTGAACTCGCGGATATTGCTGAAAGCTGCTAGCTGAAAGCCAATTAAAAAACCCACCGGAAGCTTGCTTGGGGCGTGCTCGGGTCAGCATCCGG
>Ga0070735_10000990_pt1 | contig 28406 bp, 22 predicted proteins | sample Coa_R1_FD_66443 | JGI IMG/M metagenome (GOLD analysis project Ga0070735, IMG submission 66443) | Surface soil microbial communities from Centralia Pennsylvania, which are recovering from an underground coalmine fire - Coalmine... | ecosystem: Environmental > Terrestrial > Soil > Unclassified ...
TCAAGCCTTCTTGAGCGCACCGCACAATGCACCCAGAGAAGAGGGCCATTTCGCTCTCGGGGTCCTGGACGCCGTTTGATCGTCTTCTTGTCAGCCCTGTACCGACGTGGAATCCGGACAAGGCCCCCTGTAATCTTTTGCAGAAAATCAGGGCGTTTCATACTGCAAACACAAATGAATTCCCTCCCCCACCCGCAACCTAAACAGCGCGCTCCTCGCGTCCATCCCGAAGGCGTCACGCCAGCGGTCTTTCGCCTGAATAATGGCAACCGCGTTGCCGGCAAACTACAAGTTCTCTCCGTGACCGGAGGCCTGCTGTGCGTGCCTCGGCCTGTGCAACAAGGCTCTCGGGGGAAATTGATGTTTCTGACCGGCTCGGGCTCGGTTCTCGCTGGTGCGGAGATGCTCAGCCCGGTGTCGTGGGGCTTGCAGCCCTTCCGATTTCTCGCGCTGGCCGCTGATGATCAGGACCGCCTGAAGACAGTGATCCAGACTTCGCTTGAAAGAACGCGCCGCGACGAGAAGCGCAACCTTCGAGCGCACGTAGAAATCGAAAAGAACCGGGCGTGGTAAGTCCTCCGCGGTGACGCTTACCTGAGATCGTTCACCAGGTAGAGATCCGAGAGGGTGCGGCCATATTCGTAAACGTAGTTGCCGCCATCGGGCGTGATGAGAATTGAACTAATGTCGGTCACACCGGAAACGTCAGGCGGAACCAATTTCTTCCACAGTTGCTTGTAACCGGAAGATATGTCGATCTTGTAAACCGTCGCCGGCACTTCCCCGAGGTGGTAAACAAAGAGCGAACGACCGTCTTTTGTCCACCCAACGGGCGCTTCGCCGACGTCGAGTCCCGGGATGGATCGGATCTCGCTGCTATCGACATTCAGTAGCGCCGGCTTCTGATCGGCGCCGATGAACGCGATCTGCCTGCCATCAGGAGAGAGCGCGATCAAGCTTCCGTTTACACCTTCACCGGTAATCGGCTTCGCCGTGCCCGAGTTTAAGTCCTGAATGTACAGACGCACACCCTTGCCCGGTTCATCTCCGCCGAAGAGAACTCTCTTTCCATCCGGGAACCAGCGTGCCCAAAGGCGATTGATCTGATCATGCGTGAGCGGCTTAGATTCTCCGGCGCCCGTCGGAAGCAGGATGAATTGCACCGGCGGCGTTGGAATACCTGACAAGACCCACTTTCCGTCGGGCGACAACGTGAAAGATAATCCGTCTCCCAGGCGGATTGCCGGCGAACCGTCTGTATTGCGGAGGTAGGTGGAATAATTCTCGCCACCGGCTTCGCCGGATTCAGTAAACAAGAGTTGCTTGCCGTCCTCGGAAAGATCCTTCGGCGCTGACCAGTCCAGCCACGAAAGATCGCGCTCCTTAGACGTGCTCGCGGTTCCGCCGACCATCCCCACACGCGGCACGTCGCGAGTGATGAGCACACGGCCGTCACGGGCGACGTCCTGCATAGTCAGCGTCCCCGGCTCGCGCGCCAGCAAGCGCTCTTTGCCTGACAAATTCACCGCAGAAAGATATCGCCCGTAGCCGATGCGCGTGCTAGAGAACCAGATCTCGTTGCCACCTGGAGACCAACCGAGGCCCCAAGCTGTCTCCCATCCCGTCGACAGAGTCTTCTTCTTTCCGGAAAGATCAACCACCGCAATCGAACCAGCATCGTCTCGGCGAACCGGGTGTTCGATGAAACCAATTACGTCACCCTTGGGATTGATCCGCGGATGGCTAAGCCAGCCTCCGGTTTGGTAAAGTACCTTGCCAATCGGATATTCGAGACGGCTCAATCCGCCAAATTCACGAATGACAGTAAAGTTCGTGCCGTCAGGAGACCAATCTGCCCACTGAACATTCTCAAGTACCTCTCGCGGCGCACCGCCGGCCAGCGGCACTCTGGCCAGCGTGCCGACGTTGATATATGGATCGATGTTGTGGCTGCGAAGCAAGACTGCCATTTCGCCGTCTTGTGAAATAGACAACACTTCAGCGTTCGATAAGCCAAACGAGCGTGATTCCGGACTTCCGGGTCGGGTGATAAAAAGTTCGAGCGGATTGCCCTCCCACGCGGCACCATAGACGATGTTTTTGCCATCGGGAGCAAATCGGGCCATACGGATCGTGCCGCCGCGAAACGTGAGCTGATGATAGGTTGGCGGGATTATGCTGGATGCCAATCCTTCGCGCTTGCCTTCCAGGTAAGCGCCGGCGATGAGCAGAATCGCGATGATGGCTGATGCGGCCGCGACCATCGGCCAGCGACTGGCTTGTTGGGAACCGTTGGAACCCTGAGACTTCGGTGCTTCGGGCTGCACCGCCATCTTTCCGCTGGGATGAGAAACCGCCTCCCGGTTCAGGCGCTGCAAATCGACACGGAAATCGGATGCGGTCTGGTAGCGCAGCTTGACATCTTTCTCCAGCGCCTTGTCCAGGATCGCCTGCAGCTTCGCCGGCACCTGAGGATTGATCTGCGACGCCGGTACCGGTGCGCGGTTCAGGATCGCATCAAATACAGCGGCGCTGGTGGTGCCCGAAAAGGCCTGGCGTGCCGTCGCCATTTCGTAGAGAACAAGCCCAAGGGAAAACAGGTCGGTGCGGCGATCTAAGTCTTCTCCCAGCGCTTGCTCTGGCGACATGTAGGCGATCGTGCCGACCGCCATGCCCGGACTAGTCAGAAGCTGGGCATTGACTGCCGTGGGCATCGAACCGGTAACGCTGGATTCGGTCCCGGTGTGTGACTCGGCCGTGTATTTCGCCAGACCGAAATCGAGGACTTTGGCCTGATCATTCGCGGTCAGAAAAATGTTGGCCGGCTTAATATCTCGATGGACGATGCCCCGCGAGTGGGCAGCGTCGAGGGCATCGGCTATCTGACCGGCGATCTCCAGAATCTCGCTCAACCGCATCGGCTTGCCTTCGATGCGGTGCTTCAGCGTCTTCCCCTCGATATACTCCATTACGATGTAGGCAGTGCCGGCCTCTTCGCCGACGTCGTAGATGGTGCAAATGTTGGGGTGATTGAGTCCGGACGCCGTCTGCGCCTCACGCCGGAAGCGCTCGAGAGCTGCAGGATCCTTGGCAGAATCTTCCGCCAAAAACTTTAACGCCACGATGCGGTACAACCGAGTGTCTTCAGCCTTGTAGACAACACCCATGCCCCCGCCCCCGAGCTTTTCCAGAATTCGATAGTGAGAAACAGTTTGTCCGATCACGAGTAGTGCCGGTCAGGCAGGGTCTTTCGAGTCGAAACCGCAGCATTATAGCCGAAACGCGTCCGCCATAATGAGATTGTTGTCTGGTTCTAAAACGGATTTAGGACAAGTTCACTAGTTCGGAGTAATGGCTCCAAATACACCAGTCATGTAGTTTCCGCCCGCCGCATAGTACAACGTGTTCGTTGGGCCGGACTCGGGATTTCCATTCCCGAACGAGATACCCCATAATCCAGGGATCGTGATTGGCTTACCGGTGGAATCATTCAAAAAGCCTGTGAACGCTCCGGTCTTTGTGTCGAAGGCCGCGATCCAACCGCTGGTTGTATTCCCGACCAACAACATGTTGCTGAATATGCCGAAATTTGCCGGCGCTAGCGCCATTCCCCAGGGCTCACTCATCCAGTTGCCATGAGCGACCCGGCCCTTGAGGTTGCCGTTCGTGTCGAAAGCATCCACATAACCTCCGGATGTTCCGTTGAAAAACGTAACAACGATGACGGAACCGAAGGCTTGTATGCCATAAGGCTTGTAACCAGTGGGAATTGTAGGATCGGCAAACTTTCCCGTTGAGGGCAACTGCTTAAAGGTAGTGGCGTCGTAAGCTTCTACGCCGCCATTGTTGTTAGCGGCATAATACGTAGGCGCATGGGTGGTGGCGTTGGTTGCGATGGCCAATCCGGTGTAAGACGCTCCGGAACTCGAGTGATTCACCATGACTGTCGCGCTACTCACATGGCATTGATAGCATCCTGAGCCCGCCGGACTCGGCTTCTGGGTCGCATTCCAGTTGGAGATGGTGCCGTCGAGAGTGGCAAAAGTGAAGTTTTCTGCTCCGGGCCCGGGACCAACCGCAGGGTTATATGCTGTGCCTGTAGGAGATCCTGTCCCTGTTCCGTTCGCGGACGGAATCGTGATCACCAATGGCGCCAGCGACTGCGCTCCAAGCTTATTGGCGTAATACAAAGTTGAATAGCCGGTGGCATTATCTGACGTCCACCATTCGTTTTCTGGCTTGTTTGGGCTCACCGGACGCGACAAACCCCACGGATTTACGAGATACGGATCCTGGGTGTTGTTAACAATGGGACTCACGGAGTAGCTGTTGGTTTGCGCGCCAGCAGCCCCACACAGCAGCAGCAAAGCAACGCTTAGGCAGGCAAGCTTCATGGTTTCCTCCTGCAATCCCCGCGGCGTGCCTCAGCATATCCCACAATACGGGCGTCGACTGTCAAAACTTTGTCAAAAACACTTTGCTACCATCAATGAATGTTCCGTGCCAGATTTCGAGATGAAATCGTCGCCGAGTTCCTCCCGCCCGCCCGCAAACGAACAAGCGACAGAGTCATTATTTTGTGCGACGGCATGCCATCGGTCCCACGCAAGCAGCCCTTGAGTGAATTCCTTTCACGCAAGGGATATTGGGTGTTTTATCCACGGTATCGTGGCGCGTGGGAGAGCGACGGCGAGTTCATGGAAAAATCTCCGCACCAAGACATACTGGACCTGATCTCCGAGTTAGCCAAGGGAGTGAAGGATCTTGCTTTCGGTCACAAGTTTTCATTGGAGCCGGACAAGATTTTTGTGATCGGAGGCAGTTTCGGCGGAGCGACGGCGCTACTCGCATCTCTGGATTCCCGTGTGAACAAGGTCGTTGCCAACTGCCCAGTCGTGGATTGGTCGATTCTGCGCGGCAGCGAAAAGAAAGAGACCTCAAACAAGAGTTATCCAGCGTATATTCGAGCCGCGTTTGGCCGCGGATACCGGCTCTCAGACGCGAACTGGCGAAAGTTATACAGCGGCAAGTTTTTCAATCCGGCACATCATGTCGGCAAAATCGATCCCGCGAAGATCATGATGTTCCATGCCAAAGATGACCCCTACATTCCCTGGCGATCAGTCGATCGGTTTGCTAGACGAACGGGATCGCGGCTGAAGTTGCTTTCGCGCGGAGGTCACCTTAGGACAGAACTGATCGTACAGAGATATTGGCCGCAGATTCAGAAGTTTTTCGACCAGAAGAGTTAGGCTTCAGAATTCAAAGTAGCCACCGGTACCGGTCGGGCGAGGGCTGTATTCGGCATTTGACGGAAGAAAGCCTGCTACTCCGCGGAGTTCCTCCCAGGCTGCCTCATTCAGAGCCGGATCCGCCCCGACCAACTCTCGAATCATCTGCCAGGCCGCGATATTGAGCGCGCCTTCGGGCGGAGGGCCCATCGCGAGAGAAACCGAACACTGCGGGCAAAAGCAGATGCGCTTGGCGGCGGACTTTTGCCGCGGTCGAATCCCCACCGTCTGCGCGAACATGTAAACTGCGACCGATTTATGTCCTGCTTCAAGCTCTCGATTGCAGCGAAGACAATACAGGTTTTCCAAGAGTTGCCTTTCCCCTGAGCTACAGATCTTATCTAGCAATAATGGTGCACGGCTCCCCCGGCAAGTGTGCAGAGAGATTCGCCTGCCGAGCGAACCAAGATGTGTTCTAGCCAAGAGTGGCTCCAATCGGGCATTTTTATGGGATGGGTACGAAGAACCTGGTTCCCACTTGGTCATCCACGAGAGGATCTCGAATCAAATTTCTCAGGCTGGCTCATCTTCGCCGCCTGAAACGTTGCGAACAGGTTGCGGCCGTGTGTTATCGGTGGCGTCGCGAGCAAATCGAGTTCCTGCTGGTTCAGACGAAAGGTGGCCGGTGGACTTTTCCCAAAGGAAGCGCTGAGCCGGGCCTGACTCATGCTCAGGCCGCCGCGCTGGAAGCGTTCGAAGAGGCTGGCGTTCACGGTCGAATGGAAGAAGCTTCGTTTGCGACTTACGTCCGCCACGAATCGAAGAAATCGCCTGATTCCAAGTCGCGCGCTAAAGAAACCGTCGTAAGCGCCTTCCTGTGTGAGGTTCGCCGGCTCGAAACGCCCCCAGAGTTCAATCGCCAGCCAACCTGGTTCTCGGCTGAAAAGGCAAAGAGACAATTGCGCGACGGGCGTAAACCGGATTACGGAGCAGAGTTAGCTAAGGTTGTGGTTCGTGCTGTGGCTCGAGTGCGAAGGCTTCGTCCAGATTCGAGAGCTTCCCTGCCCGAGGTAGAGTTTATTAGCAACTTTCGTACCCCACCGCTGCTCGCCGAGTTTGCGAGTAAGGCAAGCAAAACAGTTATTAACTAGGTCAGAGCCGCAAATCGAGTTGCTATTCTGCCTCGATCCCAAGGACGTGGATAGCTTCGTTCTTCGGATCCGGAATCCCGTGCAAAACGACTTTGCTGCCCACGAATCTGCGAGCCAAATCCTGATTGTCAAGGTGGTAGACGTGGCCCTTGGATGTGAGTACGAAGTTTCCGCCCAAATAGGCCACGCAATAGACGGAACAAGAGGCAGGCGTGTTCCCCGCGGCCCCAGACTTCGACTTCAACATCTCCTCGTGAGACTTAGTCAATGAATGTACGTTCAGGGCACACTGACTATCGGAAATCTCTCCATGAAAAGTCGAGGGCTGTTCCGCTCTGCTGTCAAGCGCTAACAAGACAGCAACAATTATTCCCAGAGCGCATGCAACGAGCCGTCTCATAACTCACCTCAAATCTATGGTGTGACTACAAACTTCATCAACATGCCTTCGTGATCCTCACTGCAGATGACGGTGCAAACGACCACGTATTCGCCGGGTTCTTGAGGAGCTGTCATCTGGAACTCCTGAACACCGGGCTTCAACAACAGGTCCCAGCCTTCGACCTTGGTCCGATCGTTTGCCCTCAAAAGCGAGAACCCGTGAATCGATCCGTCGCGGTTCCACGTCTTTCCTTTTCTCGCCGTAAGCCGTAAGAGAATTGCTTCACCAGCTTTGGCCGTTATTGAAGGCGTCTTCTCGCCGGCGATTTTATATCGGCTATCCTTATCGGCCAGCACTTCGATCACTCGAGTACCGGAGTCAGCGGGAATCTGTGCAGCGGCCAACCCCGCAATGAATATCAATCCCGGCGCAATGGTTGTGATTCTCATTGGGTCATGTAGTAGAGGATCATGCGCATGTCCTGATCGGTGATCATTGCGCGCACTCGCATGTGTCGAACGATCGTGGCCATCATGCGCGGGGGGAACTTGTGGGGGGCGGCATGACAACGGCCGCAGTTCGCCCGAAATCTCTTTTCGCCCTCAATATGCATGGAATTGGCTTCAGCAGCGTTTGGCACAGAAACAATGGTCGCGGCTTCCTTCTTGGGCGCGCCCGCAGCAGCAAGCGCCAAAATCAGCGCGAGTGACCAAACGATAATCATGGCCTGGATCCTCATTCAGGCCGCCCCAAAGGCACGGCGAAGCGATACGCAAGGCCCACCGACCAGAGATTCCCATTGCCCCACGAACTGAACTGGCGGCCATAGCTGCCGCTGGCTTTCAGGCCATCCATTAAGAAATAGTTCAGCCCGAAGTCTGACTCACGTGTATTGGCGACCGGCAATTCGTATTCAGAGGCTTCATCCGCGGGTGCGGAGCCGACAAAGAATTGCTGGAATCGGCCGACGAATTCAGTACGGCGCGCTATATGCTGCCACAGGTGCAATTGACTCAGGCGATAGGCGCCCTCGATCCAATATCCACTGCCAACATAGGAGCGCACGTACTCGGATCGGAGGTTCAACGGAAACGGGGTCGGTTGCCAAGCGAAATGAAACCCGACGACGTTCGTGCGCTGGTCCTGCAGCAGCTTCTGCCAGGAAAAGCCCGCCTCAATTCTCGGACCGGGGAGAAAAAATCCAAGGCGGCCTCCGAGCGATCGATTGGCAGCGATTGCGGTGGTCGTGGTGAGCGTCGAAAAGAAGCCCGCATAATTCAGATTGATCTTCGAATTTACGGGGAATCCGCCACGCAACATAGCACCGTTGCTCGACTGATCTTCGATGGGAAAGATCAGCGGCGTTGCCGGCAAGGTGCGAATCCACACGGGATACAGACGCTCGTTGTAAATGCCGAACGGGGTCAGGAAACGGCCAACAGTGATCGTCACGTACGGATTGGCGATGTAATCGGCTTCGAGATAATCGAGGCTCTTCTGCACCTGGCCACCGAAGGGGCCGTCGCCCCACTTGCGGGCGAAGTCACCCTCGAATTCAGCGCGCGACTCGATTAGCCAATGATCTCCGAGAGGCAGTAGCAGGATGGGGCTGATTTCGGAATAGATGTCCGTTTTTCCGTCTTGAATGTTGGTGAAGAATCCGGCGTTGCCGGTGAGAATTGGAACTGGAGTGTCACTTTCGGACGCTTGCGCGAACACTAGCGCCGATGCGAGGCAACTAACGACGAGGATGCAGCGAAACGCGGACGCAGAGGTGCGCCAAGACGGGCTTTTCGCCTTCAGCACGGAAAACTTCACAACTTGTCCCCACTTCTCGCCGCTGGATGGGAGTCATTGTGCGGGATTCCCGGGTGGCGCGAAAGTAACGGAGGTAATGTCTTGTGACTCAACCTGATCTGCCGAGCTGAGCGGCAGTCCTGTAGACCCTGGCCGAGGTCATGCACTTATCTTTATGTAGCTACTCACGAATTCAACCGTCGCCCGTCTAAGCTGTGTCGAACGGAGGAACGCATGAACCGCCAGCAGAAGCTTGCCACTTGGATGGGCGCCATTCTCGGGATACTTTGTGCACTGGCTTTCGCGACGCAAGGCTATGCATCCGATCATTCAGGGAAGTTGACCGAGGAGTTCCATCACTCTTATCCGTTATCGGCGGGCGGCCGAGTGGAACTCGACAACATCAACGGCGCGGTGCACATCACGGCCTGGGATCAGAACGAGGTCAAGGTGGACGCGGTGAAGTATGCCAATACTAAGGAACGGCTTGATGAAGCCCAGATTATGGTCGACTCTGATAGCAGCTCCGTTTCAATTCGCACCAAGTACCGCGATCACGACCTTACCTGGAACGATGACGGCTGGAATAATCCGGCCGGCGTCGAATACACGTTGATGGTGCCCCGTAGCGTGTTCCTGGACGAAATCAAGCTGATCAATGGCCCGCTGGATATCCACGGCGTCACGGGCGAGGTACGGGCATCGTGTATCAACGGCAAGTTGACTGCTGAGGGGCTCGAGGGGCGGGTCGAGATCAAAACGATCAACGGTCGATTGGAAGCGCAATTCGCGCGATTAGGAAAGTCCCCTCTTGAACTGTCATCGGTGAATGGAAGTGTCGAGCTTACGTTGCCTTCCGATGCCAAGGCTGAAGTAGAGGCTTCCACTGTAAGCGGGGGAATCAGCACCGATTTCGGTTTGCATGTAATCAATCATCATTGGGTCGGTCATGAGTTGCGCGGAGAGTTAGGCGGCGGCGGGACGCGCATACGTCTCTCAAACGTAAACGGCCATATCGAGATTCGCCACGCGAACGATGGAAAAGCTATGAGCCCGGTGAAGGACCTCGGTCATGGCGATAAAGATGATGACGACGAGATTTAGACGGCCGCCGGTTGGCCGACCTCTTGTAGTGCGACCTCGAAGGCATCAATGGCACGATCGATCTCCTTCTTCGTGATAATCAGCGGCGGCTGAAAGCGGATGACGTTCCCGTAAATACCGCCAAGGCCCACTAGAATTCCGTTCTTGAAGAGATTCTCGCGCAACATCTCCGCCTCGGATGCAGCCGGCGTGAGCTTTTCGTCTTTCACCAATTCAACCCCGATCATCAGACCAAGTCCGCGCACTTCTCCGATAGTCGGGTGATGTTTTTGTAAGTCTCGCAGGCGAGACATCGCATAATTACCGACTTCCGCGGCTTTCGCCGGAAGATTCTCTTTCTGCATGAATTCAATGTTGGCGAGCGACGCGGCGCAAGAGACCGGATTTCCGCCGAAAGTAGAGAGATGGTCGCCGGGCCTGAAGGAAGCGGCGATTTCGGGCCGCGTGGTGAAGGCGCTGAGCGGGAAACCGTCGGCGATGCCCTTGGCAGTGACGAGGATGTCGGGATCGACACCGTAATGCTCATAGGCGAACATCTTGCCGGTGCGGCCGAAGCCGGACTGCACTTCGTCGGCGATGAAAAGGATCCCATGCTGATCCAGTATTTTCTTCACTTCCTTGAAGTAGTTTGAGGGAGGTACAAGGATTCCACCTTCACCCATAACAGGCTCGGCGATGAATGCTGCAACATCGCCGGAGGTGGCGAAGCGGATCACGTCATCGATGGCTTTGGCGCATTGGCGGCCGCACTCCTCGGGATTTCCACGCCACTGCGAGCGATACGCGTATGGCGCAGGAGCGAAAGCGACTCCCGGCGCATATGGGCCACCGCGCTTCTTGCGTCCCAGGTTGCCGGTGATGCTGAGCGTGCCCCAACTGCGTCCGTGGAAGCTGGCATGAAGGGAAATAAACTCATGCTTGCCGGTGTAAAGGCGAGCTAGCTTCAGGGCGCCTTCAATTGCCTCCGCACCGCCGTTGCCAAAAAATGTTTTCGTTAAACCACGCGGAGCGATGTGTGCGATCTTCTCTGCGAGATCGGCGACGGGCTGGACATGGTAAATGTACGACGCGCCATGAACAAGCTTGTCCATTTGCGCTTTTGCGGCGGCGATCACCTGCGGATTGCAGTGACCCGCGTTAACGACCGAGATTCCGGCGAAGCAGTCGAGATATTCGCGACCGTTGACATCGGTGATCGTCACCCCGCTGGCATGATCGATGACAATGGGCACAACCGATTTCATGAAGCCAGTCATCACGTAATCTTTGTATTTTTGAATTGCGTCAGACATAAGTTTTCCTAGAGTCAAGAACTAAACCACAGCGGCACAGAGGAGCCCAGAGTCCACAGATCAAAATTTGCGTGAGTGCTCTTTTGCCCAGCGCTCGATCACAACTTTCTTTTCCGTGTAGAACTCCACAGCGTCGCGTCCCTGACCGTGCATCACACCGAAAAAGCTGTCTTTCCATCCGCTGAACGGGAAATAGGCCATGGGCGCGGCAACGCCGATATTGATGCCGATGTTGCCGGCGGGAGCTTCGTAGCGGAAGCGTCGCGCCGCCGATCCACTCGATGTAAACAAAGATGCCTGATTGCCATAGGCACTGCGCTCAAGGAATGCCATTGCCTGGTCCATATCGTTAGCGTGAACGAGGCTGAGAACCGGGCCAAAAATTTCGGTGTCGGTGATTTCGCTTGTGGCGGGAACATCGTCGAGTACGGTGGGCTTCACGAAATTACCCGATTCGTACTTGGCGACTTTCGTGTTGCGCCCATCGAGAATGACCTTGGCACCTTGCTTCTCGCCGACTCCGATCAAAGATTCCACACGCGATTTGCTTTGTGGCGTGATCACTGGGCCCATCTGCACACCGGCATCGAGGCCATTGCCCACGTTCAGCTTCGAAGCAGCTTCGGTGATGGAATCGCGAAAAGTCTTTTGGGCTTCGCCAACGGTAACGGCAACCGAAACTGCGAGGCAACGCTGGCCGGCACAACCAAAGGCGCTGTCGCCGATAATTTGCGTCGCCATCGACATGTCGGCATCGGGAAGAACGATCACGTGATTCTTCGCGCCTCCCTGACATTGCGCGCGCTTGCCATTTGCACCGGCGCGGGCGTACACGTGGCGCGCCACAGGAGTTGAGCCAACGAAACTGATGGCTCGGACTTTTGGATGATCGAGCAGAGCGTTTACGACATCCTTGCCACCGTTCACAAGGTTGACAACGCCCCTGGGCAACCCGGTCTGTGCAAGCAATTCATACGCCCGCCGCATCGTCAACGGTACGCGCTCGGAAGGTTTGAGGACGAAGGTGTTGCCGCAAGCGATCGCGTAAGGTAGGAACCAGAACGGGATCATGCCTGGGAAATTGAATGGCGTGATGGCAGCGACGACGCCGAGCGGCTGACGGATCATGGTTTCGTCAATGCCGCGAGCCACATCTTCCAGGTTATAGCCCTGCATCATCGTGGGAATTCCGCAGGCGACCTCCACGTTCTCGATCGCGCGGCGCAATTCAGCCTTTCCTTCTGCGAAAGTCTTGCCGTTTTCTTCGGTAATAATTCGACCGAGTTCATCGACGTGATCTTCGAGTAGCTGTTTCAGCTTAAACAGTGGCTGGATGCGGTCTTCAGGCGGAGTGCGGCGCCACTCGGGAAATGCGGCGGCTGCGGCTTGTACGGCAGTGTCGACTTCTTTCGCACTCGATAGTGGCACGCGCGCGATGGTCTCGCCAGTCGCCGGGTTAGTGACGTCAATCCATTCAGGCGCGCTGGATTCGGTCCATGAGCCATTGATGAAGTTCGGAACCTTGATGATGGGTGGTGCGGCAACTGGCATTCGTAAGTGACCTCAGTTCTTCTGCACGGGCGAAGAGCCCGCGTCTACACAATCTTATTTCGCTGGAGCGAGGATGCCAGCGCCTACATTACCTGTCTTCGCGGCGACTGATTGGAGCGCCGCTTCGAGTACGTTCAAGCCTTCATCCATTTGCTCGTCGGTGACTACAAGAGGCACCAAAACGCGGATGACATTCGAGTAGGACCCCGCAGTGATCGTGACCAGCCCATGCTCGTAGCAGTATTGCGTGATTTGCCTGGTTTCTTCGGCGGCGGGCTCGCGCGTCTCTGGCGACTTAACCAGCTCGATAGCCTGCATGCCGCCGAGGCCACGAACCTCCCCGATCAACGGCCAGCGCTTCTGCCATTGCCTGGCACGCCGCTGGAAATGAGCGCCCAGTTCATTCGCGCGATCTAACAAGTTTCCCTGCTCGAAGAGAGCGAGTACCGCCAGCGCCGCAGCGCACGAGACGGGATTTCCGGCAAAGGTTCCGCCGAGCCCGCCGGGGCCGGGCGCGTCCATGATTTCTGAGCGTCCGGTGATTGCGGCAAGCGGCAAGCCTCCACCGATGGACTTGGCCGAAACGATGATGTCGGGCTCGACGCCGTAGTGCTCGCTGGCAAACAATTTGCCGGTTCGGCCAAACCCGCTTTGCACTTCGTCCGCGATAAAGAGCACACCATGCTTGTGGCAGATGTCGATCAGTGTGCGGTAATAGTCCGGTGGCGGGACCACGAATCCACCTTCGCCCAAGACAGGCTCGGCGATGACTGCAGCGACGTCTTCCGCCGCCACCACCCGCTTGAACGTGTCTTCTAAATGACGCGCGCAATAGAGATCACACGAGGGATATTTCAATGAATAGGAACAGCGATAGCAGTAGGCGTAGGGAATGCGATACACGTCGCTCGGAAAGGGCGCGAATCCAGCCTTGTAGGGATGTGTCTTGCTAGTGAGGGCAAGTGTCATCATGGTGCGACCGTGGAAGGCGTCTTCAAAAGCGATGATGCCGGGGCGGCCCGTGTGGGCGCGCGCGATTTTCACAGCATTCTCGACGGCTTCGGCACCGCTATTCACAAAAAGCGTCTTCTTCGGAAACTTGCCGGGTGTGACAGCGTTCATCCGCTCGGCGAGATGGACATAATTCTCGTATGGAGTGACTTGCACGCAGGTGTGAAGGAAGTGATCTAGTTGTTCTCGAATCGCGGAGAGCACAGCGTCCTGGCGATGCCCAGCGTTAGCACAGCCGATCCCTCCAGCGAAGTCGATGTAGCGGTTGCCGTCAACGTCTTCGAGCCAAGCGTCCTGCGCTTTCGCGACATAAATAGGAGTCCCGTGCGAAAGGCCTCGAGGAATGGCCGCAGAGCGGCGAGCGGAGAGGGCTTTTGACTTCGGACCGGGAATGGCGGTTTTGATTTGAATCGCACTCATCGCAATTTCCTGAAAATCTTCAAACACAAAGGCACAGAGACAAAAAACTGAGAACCCCGCCCTGGCCCACGACCAATCACGGCTTCAGTACCAACCTATCGGCTGTTCGTTCAAGTTGATGTGCACCTGCTTGGTTTCGAGGTATTCTTCGATTCCCCAAGGTCCCAACTCACGGCCGAAGCCGGACTGTTTGTATCCACCCCACGGCGCTTCCACGTAGGTCGGCTGCATGTGATTCACCCAGACGATGCCTGCACGCAGGGATTTCACAGCGCGAAACGCTTTGAAGATGTCGCGCGTCCAGACGGCAGCGGCAAGGCCGTAAGGGGAATCGTTGGCGATTTTCAGTCCGTCTTTTTCGTCTTCGAAGGGGATCACGGAGGCAACCGGACCGAAAATTTCTTCGCGAGCAATGCGGGAATCATTAGCAACGTCATAAAAAATAGTCGGCTCGATATAGAAGCCTTTGGCAAACTTTTCCGCGCGACCGCCACCAATCGCGAGTTTGGCTTCTTGCTTTCCGACATCCTGATAGGAGCGCACGCGATCGTACTGATCTTTACTGACTAGCGGACCCATCTTTGTATCTCGATCAAGCGGGGCGCCAAGCCTGATCTTCTTAGCCTTTTCAGTCATCGCATCGACGAATTTCTTGTAGATGGGCTTCTGGACAAGAATGCGGCTTCCGGCAGAACAAACTTCGCCCTGGTTGATAAAGACGCCGAAAAGAGCGCCGTCGATCGCGGCTTCAAAATCGGCGTCGGCGAAAAAGATGTTGGGCGATTTTCCACCGAGCTCGAGGGTTACCCGCTTTACGGTGTCTGCGGCTTGTTTGACGATAATTTTGCCGACAGCGGCACTGCCGGTGAATGCGATCTTATGAACGTCGGGATGCTGAACCAGCGGGGCGCCGCAGCTTTCGCCGAACCCCGTGACGATGTTCACCACACCCGATGGCAGGCCGACATCGGAAAACCAATTCGCCATTTCGAGCACGGTTAGCGGGGTCTGCTCGGCAGGTTTCAAAATGCAGGTGCATCCGGCGGCCAAGGCCGGCGCCAGTTTCCACGCAGCCATTAATAATGGATAGTTCCACGGAATGATTTGCCCCGCGACGCCTATGGGCTCTTTCATCGTCAAGCTCACTGCGTTGTCGGGGACCGGGTTTACGAAGCCGAGAATCTTTGTGGCCAAGCCGCCGTAGTATTCGAAGCACGTTGCCACGTCGGCGATGTCGAATTCAGCTTCAACAATGGGCTTGCCCGTGTTGCGGCATTCGAGTTCCGCGAGCATCGCCGTGTTTTGGCGAATCTTTTCTGCCAGCCGAAAAAGAATTCTTCCCCGCTCTTGTGCGGTGGTCGTTGACCAGGGGCCGTCTTCGAATGCAGCTTTGGCCCAGGCAACGGCCTCGTCCACGTCTTCCCGATTACCGTCCGGCACTCGGGCGATGACTTCCTCGCTGGACGGATCGTAAACGGGGAAGGTCTTGCCGGAGTGGCTATCCACCCACTCGCCATTCACGTACATCTGATAAGTTCGAACGTCGGCTTTGACACCACCTGGCATAAGAAGCTCCTTCTAGACGGCGAGCTACGCGGCTGTTCCCACGTAGCCCGACTGAACTTTTCTGCGGCCGTAAACGAAAAAGAAAAATGCGGCCAATGCGATGAAGAATGCAGTCAGCCCAATCATGGTGAACTCGTATCGCCACACCGAGGTGATCTGGCGGGCAGGCGCAAAGGCCAACACGATTCCTACGATCGTGGTCAGCAATCCGCTCAGACCGGACAGAACCAAAACTGGTTTGCTGTAGCGTCCACCGGCCGTTGAATCTCCAAAGGCGATTTTCAGCAACGCAGCAAAGACGTATACGAACGGTACCAACTGCAGAACAACAGCGAGCGAGAGCATGGTTTGAAAGGCTTCCTGAACACCGCCGGACGCCGCGAAATTGATGACGCAAAGGCTGAATGAGACTACAAACTGCACGATCAGAGCTGCATACGGGGTGGCATATTGCGGGTGAATTTTGCCCAGCCACGCTGGCATATAGGAATCAAGCCCAGCGACGAACGGAATGCGCGCTGAACCTCCCATCCAGGCCGACCCGATTCCTGCAATTGAAAGACTCAACATAAGCGCAAACGGCGCGACGATCCACCCTACGCCAACCTTCGATGACATGTGACTGACGGCTTGCACGATTCCCTGGAGTACGCTGATGTCATTCTTCCCTACCGCGATCAACAGCGTGAGCGTCACGGCGATGTAAAGAAATCCTGAAATCACTCCGCCCCACGCTACGGCTCCGGGCAATGTTCGCTGAGGATCGCGAATCTCATCGCCCATGACCGAGGCGAGTTCGAGCCCCACGAGGCCAAAGCAGATCACCCCAAATGCATTGAGCATGAACCGTGGGTTCGCGGGAATGCGAAAATCGGCAGCGGTCACAGAAACCCCATATCGTGAGCAAATCGCAATACCCAAGCCGATGAGCGCCGCGGCCGCAATGCCAGTGCCTATTCCGCCGAGATTGTTCAGCCACTTGCCAACGCTCAAACCAACGATGTTCAGGATCGTTAGAAGCGCCAGCAGCAGAATCGACGCAGTCAGGGCGAATACTTTGTTGTCGGCCAAACTCGCATGACTCGGACCCAACACGAAGACAGAAACGCCGACGAAGTACAGCATGACTGTCGGGACGTAAAGCATGTTATTGGTCCAGTAACACCAGCCCGACAAAAAACCGTGGAAATCGCCAAAGACTTCCTTAGCCCACAAGTAAACGCCGCCTTCACCCGGGTAGCGGTGCGCCAGTTCGATGACTGCAATGCCTTGCGGCCAGAAAAAGAGCAGCAGCGAAACAAGCCAGAGCCACACAGTCACGCCGCCATTTGCTGCGATCGACGGAACCACGTTCAAATTGAAGACCGCGACCACAAACAATAGAACCAGGTCCCAGCGGCCGAGAACGCGTTTCAGATGAGGCTGGTTGACCTCATTGCCTTGATCGGACAAATGGTTCTCCTTGGCACGACGGAGGGCAGACGATACACCCGGCTCTCCACCAACCCTTAGTGCGCGGCGGCGACTTCGGCGGTTCTCTCCTGTTGCGCTTTCGCAAGAGCCGGAGCGATGTCGGCGAACGCGGATAAATGCTTGTCGATATCGGCTTCGGTATGCTGCACTGAAATCGTCCACTGCTCATCCCACCAGTACGGCTGCGCCATGACGCCGCGATTCACCATACCGAACCAGTAGTGACGCCACAGATCGATATCGATGGTGGTCCAGTCTCGATAATTGCGGATTTCTTTTGGATATAGCATCAGAGCGCCGTTGGCTCCGGCACTTGCAATGTATCCCTGCAGCCCGGCTTTGGCGATGGTCTTACGATAGCCCTCAGTGAGTTTCTTACTGAGTTTGTCGACGTGAGTGTAGTTCTCGCGCGTAAGCACTTCGCGGAAAGTCGCGAGCCCCGCAGCCATCGAAACGGGATTGGTGTTGTAAGTTCCGCCATGAAACACCTTGTGCTGCGAGATCAGATCCATGACCGACTTGTGGGTGCCGAACGCAGCGAGCGGGAAACCACCGCCGATTGATTTGGCAAGGCAGATGATGTCTGGCTTTACCCCGAAGTACTCGGAAGCGCCGCCCCAGCCGAGTTTCGCGCCGGTCTTTACCTCATCGAAGATGAGAAGCGAGCCATTCTTCGTACAGATGTCCCGGAGCCCCTGGAGAAATCCGGGTTGCGGTATGCAGAGCCCGACGTTCATCATGATGGGCTCGAGGATGATGGCGGCGATCTCGCCTGGGTTTTGTTTAAAGCGAAGTTCAACGCTGTCGAGGTCGTTGAACGTGGCGACGGGGACATTGGCCAAGGAAGCCTTGGGAACACCCAATCCGCCGGGAACCGGAGTGGGAGCGTGAACGTCGCCGAACTCTGGCGCATGCGGCTTCACGCTGACCAGCGCGGTGTCATGCAGCCCGTGATATCCGCCTTCGAACTTAAGCACTTTATCGCGACCGGTGGCTGCGCGAGCCAGGCGACAGGCATGCATGGTGGCTTCTGTGCCACTGGAACCGAAGCGCACCATTTCCACGGGGAAGCGCTGTGCGATCTCTTCAGCCAACTGCCACTCCATGTCATGCGGCATGCCGAACATGGTTCCGGCGCTCAAACGCGGCTGCACGGCTTTCATCACGGCCGGATGGCAATGTCCAGCCATTAGAGCCCCGAAGCACAAGTTGTGATCGATGTAGTCGTTGCCATCGAGATCGCGGAAATGCGAGCCACTGCCTTCTTTAACGAAAATCGGATACGGGTCGTAGGCGCGATAGTTGCTGGCGACGCCCAGCGGAATGCGCTTTAGATTGCGCTTGTGGGAATCGGCCGATTTAGGCGTACGTTTCTCAAAGGTAGAAAGTTCTTGCTGAAGTTCGGGGTACATCCGGGTCTCCGGGAAGTCTCAAGCCGCATGGCGGCCATTAGATTTTGCCCGGACGGCAGGCCGTCCGGGACTTCGGGCTAGAAATAGAATTTTAAAGCAAATTGCACTTCGCGTGGGTCCCGTGCCTGGGTGACCTGGCCGAACTGGGTTCCGTCGCTGCTGTTGCCATCCGGATTAAAGAACTGGGTGTGATTGAAGATGTTGAACAGTTCCGCGCGGAATTCGAAGTGCTTGATTTCGCCCAACGGAATAGTCTTCAGAACCGCGAAATCGGTATTGCTAATATGCGGTCCACAGCAGATGGTGCGAGGTGCGCTTCCAATCCGACCAAACAGGCTGGGGTCGACGGTTGTGTCTTCGGTAAAAATATTGGGATTGAAGAAATAATTGCCATGGTTCTGGGGGTGCTGAGTGGCGAAGGGCAACAGCTGGTCCGGTTCGCCGGGAAGCTCGAAGTCGAAGCTGTCCATCAGTTCGTTGTCCGCGCTGGAGGTGATGCGAATCGGGAATCCCGTCTGGAAAGTGGTAATTCCTGACAGTGCCCAGCCGTCGAGGAGTTTCCCCTTGGCTCCGTCATACTTGGGAGCAGGCACCTCCCAGTAGTAGCTCAGCACTAACCGATGACGGGCATCGAACAGCGAGAGAGCGCGACTGCGGGCGGGATCGATCGGGTTCAGAATTCCTTCAAAGCTCGACGCCTGATCGATCGACTTGCTGAAAGTGTACGCCGCGGTAAACTGCAGGCCGTGGGAGAACCGCCGCTCCAGAGAAATCTGCAGTGAGTTATATGCTGAGTTTGCAATCGTGTCCTGGGCAAAGATGCTGGAGAATACTGGAACTCCAGAAGCAGGGCATGTGGAGGGGATAAATGGATTGCATTGCGGGGACGAGAAAGGACGCAGGCCGACCAGGTAGATGGGCGTTGGATTCGGGCCGGTTACGACGGACTGTGGCCCGTACGGCATGTGCAACTTCATGCCAGCAGGAATTTCATTAGCCGCAATACTGAACGAACTGTCCGCAAAAAACTGGCCGCAGGCGAGGTTGGGATCGTTCGCGGCGATGGAGATATTGTTCAGGTCAAGGCAGCTTTGGGCGTTTCCAAAGTTTACGTCATGCGTGGCCAGCAGGCGATGTCCCTGGGACCCCACGTATCCGATTTGCAGCTTTGTGTCGCGTGAGAGCTCCCGCTGAATCGTCAGGTTGTACTGCGCCGAGTATTGCGACCGCATGTGAGGCTGGAACTGTCCGAACAACAAGATTGGTTCGTAAAGGCCCCAATCGATCGGCGTACCTGGTTTGGGCGTGATGATTCCATTAAACACATTGGGAAAGAGGGTCCCATCCTGCCCAAGAAAAGGAGTGTTAAACAGGGTGTTGCTGAGGATGATGCTGCCACCGAACGGAGGCTCGGCGCTGAACTGCTCAAGAACCAGTTGCTCGATGGGGTTGTAGAACAGACCCCAGCCGGCGCGAATGCTGGTTTTACCGGAAGTGCCGGGACTCCAGGCGACGCCGATTCGTGGAGCAAACGCTCTGTAATAAGTCTGGGTCAGGCCTGGCGGTATTCCCTTGTCGCCGGGCACGACTAGCCCAATCGGGGTCTGATTACTGCAATCGGTATTAACAGTGTTCTCGCAGGGATAAACGGCGCTTGTCTCTCCCGGGCGGAATGTCTGTACGCGATGGCCGATATCGGCGATCGGCGTGTTGAACTCCCATCGCAATCCATAATTCAAAGTGATATTGGGTCTTACCTTCCAGCTATCCTGAGCAAACAAGAAGAGCGAGGTATCGCGAACGTTTTCGGTTTGTGCAGAACCTTGGCCGTATTGATCCGGAAGGCCAAGCAGGTAGTTAGGGTAGAGGCTGCCGTTGGAAGCTGCGGGGTCATTAGGACCGCTGCCGAAATAGAAGTATTCGCCGCTTACGTTAAAGTAGAGCGTCTGATCAAATCTTTGCCGGCGTACGTCTGCGCCGAACTTCATCGTGTGATTTCCTGACACCTTGGTCAAGGTATCGGACCACTGGAATGAATTTCCCACTTGGGGAAGTTCTCCTTCCGCATTATTGCCGAGATTGAACCCTCCTGATATTGAGATAAAGGGCAAGCCCTCGCGGTTTGGGCCAAGTCCCGGATGAATCCCGGTGGAGTTTGCTGTAGTGCCGTCAGAAAAGCACGGAACTGCCCCGGTCACATTTGTTAGCCATGAAGGTGCGGGCGGGCATGAATCCTGCACCAGACTGGTGCGTTGCGGGTGCTGAAAGGTTCTCTGCGCCTCACGGTTGTAATTGAAGCGGAATTCGTTGACGGTATTGTTGGTCAAGGTCCAGGTGTGGCTGATGTTCCATTGTTGGAAGCGTTCGTTAATGATGCTGCCGAAGCCGGGCACATTGGCGCCCGCCAATTGGAAGTTCGCGAACGGCTGGACCGTATGGTCATCGGTGACATAGTAGTAAGCGGTCAGGCTTTGCTTGCCATTGATGCGGTGATCAAAACGGAATGTCCCTTGATCGCCGCGCGAAGGCTGGACCGGAATGGTAACGCTGCTGGAGGGAACAAACTGCATGAGATCGACGGCCGTAGGATCCATGCAGGCAAGTGGGATTACACTTCCCGGAAAGATCGAAGAATAGGCGACCCCGTCCGTCAAAGCCGCACCACCAGCGGCACTGATCGCCGATTGGCAGCCGGGACGGCCAGCTAGAATGCTGGAATTTGCCAAACTGCCTGTAAACCCGCCGGTGTCGGAAAAGTCGGCGAACTGGTGAGTCGCGGTTGGAGTCTCCTGCGAGCTGAGCAGCGTCACGGCGGGAGACGTGATGCCTTGTCGGATGCGGCGGCCTTCGTAAGATGCGAAGAAAAATGTCCGGTCCTTCTTAATCGGTCCCCCGAAGGTTCCACCAAATTGATTCTGGTTAAACTGCGGAGTCGTGGGATCGAAGTAATTGCGGGAGTTCAACACGGTGTTGCGGAAAAATTCATACACATTGCCGTGCCAGTCGTTGGTACCTGACTTAGTGACGACATTCACTACCGAACCGGAATTGCGGCCATACTCGGCGTCGAATGTGTTGGTGAGGACGCGAAATTCCTGAATGCTATCAGGAGAGGGCTGAACCGTGGGCAGGTTAACAAACTGATCGTTAGCGTCTCCCCCGTTCACGCTGAAGTTATTCGACCGCCCACGGCCACCATTCACCGACACGGCGCCAGCCTTGTCGCTGCCATAGATCGTCGTATTACTGGAACCTACGGTCGACATGACACCAGGCTGTAACTGTAGGAATTGATAAGTATCGCGGGCATTGAGCGGGAGCTGGCTTACCGAGCGGTCGTCGACGACAGCGCCCAGCTGGGTGCTGGTCGTTTCCACCAACGGCGCTTCGGAGGTAACGTCGATCACCTCCTGCACCTGGCCTAGTTGCATCACCATGTTCAGTGTCAGGACTGCGTTCACCTGGATCACGACGTTGTGTCGAACGGCCTTCTTGAAACCTGCGAGATCGAAGGTGAGACTGTAGGAGCCGACGGGAACTTCGACGAATGTATAGTCCCCACCTTCATTGGTTGTCACGTCGCGACTGACGCTGGTTGCGTCGTTGGTCAAAGTTACTTTTGCGCCAGAGAGAACTGCTCCGCTGGGATCGGCAACCCGGCCGAGGATTCTTCCGGCTGTTCCTTGACCCAATGCCGACGATATTAGAATCGTAACCAAACCCACCACACCCAACCAGGACAGTGAGAAACGACGCGCGAGAGACGGAAGCATTCGAAGCTCCTTAGAATTTAGGCCTGTGTCATCAGGTAGTGCTTGCGCGCAAAAGAAACCTTGCTATAATCGCGCAAGGTTAGAGAAAGCAGCGAAAGCTGTCAAGTAAAAAATCCCGGCGTCGGCAGGCGCCAATCGCACCATCGGTAAGACCCTCGCCATGAGCGACGCTGAGTCCAAACCCTACTTAAAAATTGGCGACGTTGCGCGACTGGTTGGCGTTTCGCCCTCAGTGATCCGTTCGTGGGAAAGCCTCGGATTGGCGCGGCCTCATCGCACGCAAAGCAAGTACCGGCTGTACACGGCGGATGACGTGAAACTGCTCAAACGCGCGCGATTCCTGCGGCGCGTGCGAGGACTGAATGCCCCCGCGATCGTGCAAATGCTGAAGCGCGAGGGACTGGTGCAGTCGAAATCCAACGGCACAACGAGCATCGGATCTCACCTTCGTCAGCTTCGCAAACGTCGCAATTTGTCCCTCGCGGGCGTGGCCAGTGCCGTAGGAATCTCCACGGGATTCCTGAGCGCTCTGGAGCGTTCGCATATGAGCGCATCCGTCAGCACCTTGCGCAAGCTGGCGCGGTTCTACAAAACCAACATTCTCGATTTTTTTGATCCCGAGGAATCCAGCGGGCGGATGGTGTCGCCGGAAAAGCGGAAAATTTTAGAGGCGGGGCCCGGCGTTCGTATGGAGTTGCTGGCGTGGGGAAACACGGTGATGGAGCCGCATTTGTTTCGCATTGGGCCCAAAGCCGGAAGCGGCGAATCGTACACGCACGAAGGCGAGGAGTTCCTTTATATATTGCGGGGCGAATTGCGTATTAGTCTACGAGACCACGAATATCGACTCAAAACCGGTGATAGCTTTTACTTTGAGAGCGTGACTCCTCACCGCTGGTCGAATCCCGGACGCAGCGAAACCTGGGTGCTTTGGGTAAATACTCCGCCGACGTTCTAGCGGCGTTGGAGGCAATATAGAAATGATGGCCCGGCGACTTCTGGCGGTGCTGCTGGCAGTTGGCACTCTTCTTTTATGTTCTTGTGGTAAGAAGACCCCCACGCTGAACTTGCTGGTGTGGGAGGGTTATGCCGACCCGTCGTTCGTGCGGAGCTTCGAAGAGCAAAATCATTGCAAAGTTTCGGCTTCATACATGGGATCGAGCGATGAATTGACCACGAAGTTGCGCGGCGGCAGCGCAGGCATCTACGACGTCATTTCACCGTCAAGCGATGTGGCTACGTCGATCGCTGCAGCCGGCCTCGCGGCGCCCCTCGATCTCTCGAAAATCCCAGGGTACAGCCAGCTTTCACCTCAACTCACTTCCCTGCCCCTGGTGCGTGTGAGCGGCAAGGTCTTTGGTGTGCCTTTCATGTGGGGACCAGATCCTCTCATCTACGATACGACCGTGTTCGCGAAGCCGCCCGAAAGCTGGGTTGTGCTTTGGGACCCGAAGTACAAGGGAAAGATTTCCGTCTGGGATGATCTCTCGACCGTTTACATGGCAGCGCAGATCCTGGGCTTCGATAAGCCTGAACCAAGCCAGCTTTACAACCTAACCGACGAGCAATTAGAGGCAGTCAAGAAAAAGCTCCTGGAACTGAAGCCCAATATTCGAAAAATGTGGTCTACGGGTGGCGAATTGACCAATTTGTTCCAGAATCACGAAATCGTCGCGGCGATGGGCTGGCCGCTCATGACCAATCAGCTGCGGAAGATCAATTTTCCGGTGGGCGAAACGATTCCGAAAGAAAATACGACTGGCTGGATCGATCACCTGATGATCACCGCCGGCAGCGACAATAAAGACTTGGCGTATAAATTTCTCGAATACATGATTGAGGCACAAACACAGAAGAAGGTCACTGATGTGACCGGATACACGCCTGCAAATCCTCAGGCCGCGCAGTTTATGACACCCGATCAAATCAAGAGCCTTCATCTCGATGACGTCGACAATTATCAAAAGCGGCTCTATTTCTGGCAAAATGTGCCACGGCGGGCCAAGTACAACGAGGTCTGGAATGAAGTGAAAGCGGCACAGTAGGTCTCACGCGCCGATGGCGACAACCACTCATCCGTCCGACGCCGGCAGCGAAAATCAGCGAGAGACGGCCTCTCTCCTTTCGATCCGCAATATAGCGAAATCATTCGGCAAGAATCCGGTGCTGCGTGATATTTCGCTCGAAATTGCCGAGGGCGAGTTCCTGACCATTCTGGGCGAGAGTGGGTCGGGCAAAACAACTCTGCTTCGTATTATTGCGGGATTCGAAAACGCAAGTTCGGGCGAGATCTGGATGGGAGGTGAGCGTCTCGACAATTTGCCGCCTTATCGGCGGCGCGTCAACACCGTGTTCCAGCACTACGCGCTATTTCCTCACCTGACAGTCGAAGAAAACGTGGGCTACGGACTGCGGGTAGCGAAGCTGGCAAAAGCCGAAATCGCCCAACGGGTTGAACAAGGGTTAGAGATGGTGAAGATGTCGGTGCACGCCAAAGCGAAGCCGGCGAAGATCAGTGGAGGACAGCAACAGCGAGTTGCGTTGGCGCGCGCGCTAGTGAACCGGCCACGCTTGTTGTTGCTGGATGAACCGCTCTCGGCTCTGGACGCGAATTTGCGGCGGCAGATGCAAGTAGAACTGAAATCCCTGCAGCGCGAGGTTGGAATCTCCTTCGTTTTCGTCACTCACGATCAGGAAGAGGCGATGGTGATGTCGGACCGCATCGCGCTGCTGCGCACGGGAGAACTGGAGCAGATCGCGTCGCCCCGCCAGATTTACAGTCACCCGGCTACGGCTTACACCGCTCAATTCATCGGCCACACCAACCTGTTGCGCGGCGAGGTTCAGGCTGGTGTAGTTCGTTGTCACTCTCTCGACTGGCCGGTTTCTTTGCCGGATGGTTCCGTGCTTTTTTCGCTGCGACCGGAAAGTATTCGAGTAACAAAGGCGGCTGGAGGTTCGGGAGTGAATGTCGTTCGCTTTCGGGGGCAGGTCTCCAGCCGAGCATTTCACGGATCGACTGATCTTTTGGAGATCCATTGTGCGGATGGCCTGAAGCTATCCGTCCGAACTGCGGCCGGCGACACCGGCAGCCCAGAACTGGAGCTGGAGTTTTCTCCCGAGGACGCGATTCCTGTCGCAGAATCTCCGGAGAGAACCTAATGTTTTCTCGCGCGTATCGCATCGCCGTCACCGTGCCACCGCTCGCATGGGTCGCTGTATTCCTCTTGCTCCCTTACGTTTTGCTCTTCTGTTACAGCTTCTGGTCGGTTTCGACGACTCAAATCATTGTTCACTCGTGGACCTTAGACAACTACCGTGAGCTTCTGCGTGTCGATGTCTATCTGCAAACCCTTTTTCGTTCCATGTGGATTGCAGCGCGCGTGATGACCTTCTCTATTCTTTTGGGCTATCCCCTTGCCTATTACTTGTCGTTCCGTGCAGAAAAAAGAAAAGACCTGCTTTATCAGTTAGTCATCATTCCACTCTGGGTCAGTTACCTGGTGCGTGCGTATGCGTGGAAGACCATCCTCGGCAGTGACGGCGTTTTGAACACGCTATTGCAACACGTTCACCTCACTAAGCACCCGCTTGAATTCCTTCTTTACAGTCCATTTGCCGTGGTGCTGACTCTCACGCACATCTACACGCCGTTTGCGTTCCTGCCAATCTACGCGTCGCTCGAGCATATTCCCCGAAATCTGGTCGAAGCGTCGCACGATCTCGGGGCTTCGCCGCTGCAGACTTTCTGGCGAGTGATCCTTCCGCTATCGATCCCTGGCATTCTGGCAGGAGGGACGTTCGCATTCGTTCTCAGCCTGGGAGATTTTCTGGCGCCGCTGCTGCTCGGGGGCCCGAGCGGCATCATGATCTCGAACATCGTCGTGAGCCTTTTCGGCGCAGCTTACAACTGGCCGCTCGGAGCCGCGATTTCGCTCTGCATGTTGCTCCTGGTCCTTGCGCTGCTGTTTGTCTCTGAAAGTCTAGAAAAAAAATGGAGCTTCCAGTGAACAAGCGGGAGTCATCCGGCTGGCTTTCATGGCACGCAATTGTTGCGTTCAGCTTTCTCTATTTGCCGATCATCACTCTGATTCTTTATTCGTTTAATGGAGAAGGCGTCGGTGGATTCCCTCCGCGCAATCTCACTCTCGACTGGTATCGCGTGCTATTCGCGGACGATGCGATCTGGACGTCGGTTCTGAACAGCCTGCTGGTGGCAGTCGCGGCGATGGCGATCTCTCTACTGTTCGGAATTCCGGCTGCGCTGGCTTTGGACCGCACGAACTTTCCCGGCAAAACTTTGTTTCGCAGGCTCGTTTTGTTGCCGCTGATTCTGCCGGGAATCATCACCGGGCTGTCATTGTCCATGATGTTCCACGAGGCAAACGTACCTCTCAGCCGGCTGACGATCATTCTCGGCCATGGCACCGCGCTTATCTCGGTAGCGACGACGGAAGTCTTCGCCGGCCTACAGAAGCTAGACCGCGCGCAAGAAGAAGCGTCGCTTGATTTGGGCGCGAACTACTGGCAGACAATCTGGCGGGTTACCCTGCCGAATCTACGTCTTTCGATTATCGGAGCAGCGCTATTGATCTTCACGCTTTCGATGGACGAAATTGCAGTCAGCTTCTTTTTGATCGGCCGCGACAACACGTTGCCCTTGGAAATCTGGGGACGATTGCGACGCGGCATCACGCCGGAGATCAATGCGATTTCTACCATTATCTTTGTTTTTTCTCTGCTCGCGATTGTCGCCTGGTACCGGCTGCGGGTCAGTGCAGAGGAAAAGGTGGAAGTCGCAGCCGAACTCATAGAGAGCGAGGCTGGCGCACAATAGAAAAGCGGGCATCTTTCGATGCCCGCACCAATCGCACTCTCTTATCGCAATCCCGCCGGCAGGCCCGGAAGCACTTGCGTGCCTTCTTTCTGGACCGCCTGCAAGCTCTGAGGATTAAGCCCCAGAACCTGCAGGATCGTGGGAGCAATTTGTGATGTCGTCACCGGGTTAGTCACCGTCTTCGGCGAAAGACCCGGGGTGGCCAGTAGGATCATCACGGCAGTGTCGTCATGCGCAAAGCCGCCGTGTTCTGCCTGTTTCTTCGTGCTTCCCGAGTAAGTCACTCCGACGTTAGGAGTCACGACGATGTCAGGGGTGCGCGAATCCCCATTGGGTGGAATCCCTGGCGTGTTAAAGATTTGGCTGAGAGATTGCCCGTAGAAGATTTGCCCAATCCCGGCGATATTCGACGATGCCGGAGATTGCGTTTCCAGAATCTCAGCCTCAGCCGGAGCGTTGCACGAACTGGTCAGCCACAGCAAGGAAATATCGTCTTCCGTGGGACCGATCTGTCCGCCTGAATTCGACTCAGACGGTGGCAGGCAATTGTCGATTAACATGCTCGGCGAAGTCGTTACCGGCCCGCTCGAACTGATCCTGACATAGCGCTGGGAATCAACCGGGCTCTGGCCGTGTTTGGCTGTGATGATGATCATGGTCGAATCCGCGAGACCTTGTTTCACCAATTCAGCCAGCCATTGCCCGATGGCTGCGTCAACGAATTGAATCTCACCGAGCAATAATGGGCTTGGTGTACCAGCAGCATCGAGATAACCACCGCTACCCACGTTCTTCTCAATCAGCTTTTGAGCGACGCTCACGGCTTGAAAGTTCATGCCGAATACCGTGGGCACTTGTGTTTTCTTGGTCCGGTTGTGGTTGAAGCCATCAATCTCGTTCAGGATCGCGTCAACCTTCAAGGTGTCATAGCATTGAATATTCTGGAAGCTGTTGGTCCAGGCGGTGAGGTCTGAATTCGGATCAGGGATTGGGAAACATGGCATTCCGAGTACGGTTTTGATCGGAAGCGAAACAACATCGGAATTGATTTCCGGCGAATAGAAGTCATCCAGGTTCGTGCCGTCTCCGGGGCCACCGACAGAGGAGTAGGCCGGATGCTTGTCAGACCACGCGGTGTAGCCACCGGCGGCGTGAACCACTCCAAAGATCGTGTTGGTGCGGACGAAGTTCCACGGGTACACAGGAGCACAGTTGTTAAATGGATCGCGGACGAGGCGATTCGAGTCGATTGAGTTGATTCCACCGTCACCATTCTTGGTGCTGATGCCGTCGATTCCATTCAAGAACTTTTGGTTGATGTCGATGCCCTCTTCGTATTCGGTCGTGGTGCCGTTCGCCTGGTTGGGAGTGCAGGGGCCGCCCTGCAACCCATTGCCCGTGGTGTC
>Ga0070735_10000991_pt1 | contig 28405 bp, 25 predicted proteins | sample Coa_R1_FD_66443 | JGI IMG/M metagenome (GOLD analysis project Ga0070735, IMG submission 66443) | Surface soil microbial communities from Centralia Pennsylvania, which are recovering from an underground coalmine fire - Coalmine... | ecosystem: Environmental > Terrestrial > Soil > Unclassified ...
GGGCGGCACCTCGACTACGAGAACATCCCGACGGTGGTCTTCGGGCATCCGCCGCTCGGCACGGTGGGGCTCTCGGAGAAGGCGGCGCGCGAGCGCTACGGCGCCGCTCACGTCAAGGTGTACCGCTCGAGCTTCGTGCCGCTGTACCACGCGCTCACCCGCGCCAAGCCCCGCACTCACATGAAGCTGGTCACGGCCGGCGCCGAGCAGCGCATCGTCGGGCTGCACGTGGTGGGCGAGGGTGCGGACGAGATGCTGCAGGGGTTCGCGGTGGCGGTGCGCATGGGCGCGACCAAGCGCGACTTCGACGATACCGTCGCGATCCACCCGACGAGCGCCGAGGAATTCGTGACGATGCGCTAGAGCGGGCGATAGTCCTCGTAGGCCGGGCCGAGCCGCTGGAACGCAGCGTCGTGGCCCAGGATTCGGGCCTTCATGCATTCCGCCACGGCCGCTTGCCACGCATCATTCTCTCCGAGGCGGACCTGCGCTCCGCGTTGCCTGCGCGCTGCGGTCTGCGCCTGCGCGCGATGTATACCTTGCCACCCAAAACGACCCAGGTACGCGCCGACCGCCTCCACGTTCTCGGCGCCCTCGAGAACCTCCGCGAGCGTCACCGGGCTCACCCACAGCTGCGCCCGCCGGTTGCGTTTCAGCCAGGCAAGCGCCGCGCCCTGCGTGTCGCCATCGGCGATCTCGTTCAACAAGTCGATGACAAAGGATGAATCGAGCAGATAACGGCTCATCGACGCGCTACGCGCAGGCGCGTGTCGCCCATGCGACGGGCAGCGTCGGCGAGCACATCGGCGGCCGTCTCCAGGGGTTGCTCACGAATCAGCTTGCGCACGAAGCTCGCCTTCTTCATGCCGGCACGGCGCGAGCGACGCTCGAGGAGGCGCTCTTCCTCCTCGGTCAGACGCACGGTCAGGATGGCCATGGAGGCATCCTAGAATGTATTTCTTTTGTATGTCAAGGCGCCATTGGCGCACGCAAATGGCAGAAAATGCCGCTACGCCGCCCGCTCCTTGAGCGCCGCGAGCACAGCGGTGGTCGCGGGGCGCACGCCGCGCCACAGGCGGAAGGATTCCGCCGCCTGCTCGACCAGCATTCCCCATCCCTGCAGCGCCTGCGCGCAACCGCGCGCGCGCGCCCAGTCGACGAAGGCGGTGGCCGAGCGCCCGTAGGCCAGGTCATAGCACACGGTGCCGCGGCCGATCGCTCCCTGCGGGAGCGGCGGGATCTCACCCGAGAGGCTCGCCGAGGTGGCGTTGATCACGAGGTCGAAGGGCTCATCGCCCACGTCCTCGAAGCCCACACCCTGGGTGGCGCCGAGATCTGCGAAGGCCGCGGCGAGCGCCTGCGCGCGCTCGGGCGTGCGGTTGGAGATGACCACCGTGGTGGGCGCGAGGCCGAGGAGCGGCGCGAGTATCCCGCGGGTGGCGCCGCCCGCGCCGATGATCAGGATGCGCCGATGGGTGATGACGAGCCCCAGGTTATCGCACAGGTCCCGCACCAGGCCCGCGCCATCGGTGTTGTCGCCCAGAATCGTGCCGTCATCACGCAGCGCGAGCGTATTGACGGCGGCGGCGTGCGCGGCGCGGGCTGTGAGCTCGTTCGCCGCCTCCACCGCGACGATCTTGTGGGGCAAGGTGATATTGAGGCCGCGGCCGCCGCGATCGAAGAAGCCCGCGACGAAGCCCGAGAATTCCTCCGGGCCCACATCGTAGAGGCGGTAGACCATTGCCTGGCCTGTCTGGCGGGCGAACAGCGCGTGAATGAAGGGCGAGAGGCTGTGGCCGACCGGGTGCCCAACGACGCCGTACGGATCGGGTGCTGCGCTCATTTAACCTATTGTGACAGTATCTTTACCTCCGTGCCTCCCGAGTTCCCGGCCCCGAGGGCCGCGGCGAGCTCAGGCAGCCACTCGCGCATGCGCTCTTCGATCCGGTACGGTGGATTCGCGATCAGAAGTCCCGAGCCATTGAGCGCCACGCGCGAATCACGCGGATAGAGCCACAGCTCGCTCGCGAGCGTCGGTGCCGCAATGGTGCGCGTCCACTGCGCATGCCAGCTCTCGGCGACGCGCTTTTCCTTGATGGGATACCAGAGGGCGTACACGCCCGTGGCGAAACGCTGCAAGCCGTCGGCGACGGCAGCCGCCACGCGCGTGAATTCCTCGCGCGGCGCCTCGTACGGCGGGTCCAGAAGCACGAGCGCGCGGCGTTCGGGCGGTGGCAGTGCCGCCTTGAGGAGCGCCAGTCCATCGCCTCGCTCGATGCGCACCTTGGCGTGCGCCGCTCCCTCCGCGACGCTCTGCGTCAGCGCATGGGCCTCGGCCCCCTGCCACTCGACCAGCACGGCGCGGTCCTGGGGCCGCAACTCCTTCAGCGCCAGCAGCGGAGACCCGGGATAGAAGTGTGCGCTGCCGCGAGCCGCACGCAGCTCGTTCAGGCAGCCGAGGTAGTGCCGCAGCTCCTGCGCGCGGCATTCGGCTGAAAGCAGCCGCCCGACGCCGGCTGCGGCCTCAGCCGCTGCGCCCGGGAGATCGTAGCCGCCGCGGCCCGCGTGGCCGTCGAAATAAAGGAAGCCCTTCTCCTTGCGCTTCAGTGCCGCGAGCAGCGCGAGCAGGGTGACGTGCTTGTGCACGTCGGCGAAGTTGCCTGCGTGGAAGCTGTGCCGATACTTCACGGCCGGCGACGCTTGGCAAGCGCCGCCCGCGCGCGCGGCTTCGCCGCCTGGCTGAGCGCCCGCTCGCACAGCGCGCGAAAGCCCGCGGCCACGTAGGGCGAGAGCCGCTCGTGGACGCTGTCGAGATCGGTCGCGCGGCACAGTCCCCCGGAGAGCGCGTCGATCCGTCCCGTTTCGGCAAAGGTCAGCGTCAGTGCGCCGGTGAGGAACTGATAGCCCCAGTAGATCTCGCGCGGCGGGCATTCCGGCAGCGCCGCGCGCAGCCCCGCGATGAACTTGTCCACCAGGGGGTCGAAGTGCCGCGTCATCATGACGGGGCCGAATTCGGGAGAGTTGTTCACGTAGGCGACGAGGGCGAAGTAGCTCTTCCATCCGGAGCCGCCGCGCGCGGAGCGCTGGAGGAGCGGCTGGGTGAAGGCGGTGACGATCGCCTCGAGCGTGGGCCGGCCGGGGAGTGCCGCCCGCTGCACCTCCTCGAGGAGCTCGAGGCGCTCGCGGTTGAGAACCTCCGCGCGCCGCTCGAAGACGGCCGTGAATAGCTCGCGCTTGCCACCGAAGTGGTAGCTGACGAGCGCCACGTCGACGCCGGCCTCCTGCGTGATATCGCGCAGTGAGACGCCGTAGAAGCCGCGCCGCGCGAAGAGCTGCTCGGCGGCATCGAGGATGCGCTCGTCGCCGGGGCGGCGGCTCTTGCGGGAGGCTTTATTGCGCTGCAACACGGCTCGGGCCTGCGAATGAGATGCAGACAGTTTCCTGTGATTGGGCCTTGCGCGCAATTGCCGCGGCCGCCTTGACACAGATTCAACAGATGTTGAATATATTCTCAACACTCGTTGAGTGACGGCTTCGGGGGGGATCATGATGAAGAGCAACTCACGGGCGCCGCGTGCGGCGTCCCTCATGACAGTGGGCGTGGCAGCGGGCGTGGCGGCGCTCTCGAGCGCGGCGCTCCCGGCACAGACGGCGACGGGGAGCGGTGGGGCTGCGGCGGAGACCTCCGCCGAAAGCGCCGGCATCCAGGAAGTGGTGGTGACCGCGCGGCGGCGCACCGAGAATCTCCAGGACGTGCCGCTCACCGTGTCGGCGGTCACCGCGGACACCATCCAGACGCAGGCCATCACCAACGTCGAGGATCTCAACAGCTTCGTGCCGAACCTGAAGATCTCCCAGGATCGCGCCACCAGCAGCACCATCAACATCTATATCCGCGGCGTCGGGCAGAGCGATCCGCTCTGGGGCTTTGATCCCGGCGTCGGGGTGTACGTGGACGATGTCTACATGGCGCGCCCGCAGGGCGCGCTCCTCGATGTGCTCGACGTCGAGCGGCTCGAAGTGCTCTCGGGCCCGCAGGGAACGCTCTACGGCAAGAACACCATCGCCGGGGCGCTCAAGTACGTGACGCGCGATATCGCAGGTCCCGCGACGCTCACCGCCTCGGTGACCGGTGGCAATTACAACGAGCGCGACTACAAGCTCTCGGGCTCGACGCCCGTGATTCCCGATCACGTCTACTTCGGCGTCTCGGTCGGCTATCTCAAGCACGACGGTTACGGCGAGGTGCTGGCTCAGCCGGGGCAGGCCCCGGGTCCCGAGACCGAGATCGGCGCCCAGGTCTCGAACAAGGACATCCTGGTCGGCCGCGCGAACCTCACCTTCACCTGGGGCGAGAGCTCCAAGCTCAAGATCATCGCCGACGACATCCTCGACAACTCCAACGCCTCCGGCGGGCAGCGGCTCAACAACTACCTGGTACCGCAGCTCTCCAATCCCTTCGACATGTACGACGCCATGCCGGTGGACCACGACTTCTTCCATCGCGACGGCTACTCCGCCACGTACACGCAGAGCCTGACCAGCCAGCTCGACCTCAAGGTGGTGGGCGCCTACTACGAGGGCCATGGCCAGCAGTTCATCAGCTTCGATCACATCGATGCGAACCTGTTCGAGGTACCGGGCCTGTACAAGGATCACCAGTCCTCGGGCGAGGCGCAGCTCACCTTCCACAACGATCTGGTCAAGGCGGTGGGCGGACTCTTCTATATGGACAGCACCGCCTGCGGCGACTACAACGCCTCCATCGGCACACTGACGCTGCTCGGCATCCCGGCCTTCGATCTCTACATCACCGAGCTCGTCAACGGCTGCGTGCACACCAAGAGCGAGGCCGTCTACGGCGACACTTCCTGGAAGCTGAGCGACCATCTCAACCTCGACGTCGGAGTGCGCTGGAACGAGGACCAGAAGACCGCGACCGTCTATCAGGCGGATTACGCGAGCATCGCGCCGACGCAGCTCACGCCCGGCACGCAGTTCTTCGATCCCACCCAGGTGCCGGCGGGCTTCTTCCCCGACCCGGGTGTGGTCACCAACTACACCGGCAACCGCGCCTTCGTGAACGTGACGCCGCGGATCGGCTTCGACTATCACTTCACGCAGCGGGTGATGGGTTATCTGAGCTACAGCCGCGGCTTCAAGAGCGGTGGCTTCGACATGCGCGGCAATGCGCTGGTGTACCCCGGCACCGAGAACGGCTACAACTCCGAGACCGCGGATAACTACGAGCTCGGTATCAAGTCCACCTGGCTCGACGACACGCTGCTGCTCAACGCGGCCATCTTCTACGATCCATACACGGATGCGCAGATCGGCGTGCAGCAGTTCGTGAGCGTCGGCGGGGCGCCGAGCAACCTCACGGCGGTGCTCAATGCCGGCAAGCAGATCAACCGGGGTGCGGAGCTGCAGGCGGCCTGGCATCCGATCCGCGCGCTCAGCTTCGGTTTCAACGCCGGCTACCTCGACTCCTACTACGAGGACTATCTGGTCCCCTGCAGCATCTTCACCGCCGCGCCGGGCTGCGGAGCGGGCGTCGCCAACATCAACTACGCCGACCAGAACCGGCCGCTCAATGCGCCGGCCTGGACTCTCTCGGGGAATGCGGTCTACACCTGGGACCTGCAGCCCGGGAGCCTCATGGCGCGCGTGGGCTACGACTGGAGAAGCTTCACGAAGGTCGCCAACACGACGCCGAGCGTGACCGACCAGCCGGCCTATGGGCTGCTGAACGCCGGGGTCGCCTTCGAGACCGCGAGCAAGGCGTGGCGCATCTCCTTCGATGGCAAGAATCTCGCCAACAAGGACTACCGCGTGGCCGGCTACGACTTCGGCGACCCGCCGATCGGCCCTGCCAACTCATTCATCGGAGGCATCAGCCAGATCGGCTTCTACGGGCCGCCGCGCACCTGGAGCGTGACCGTCCAGTACCACTACTGACGGCAGCCATGGGCTGGTTCGAGGCGCCGCGGCCGCTGCTGCCGGAGCTGATCGCACGGCACGGCCGCTGGCGCGCAAAGCGCACGGCGCTCATCGAGGGCTCGCGGCGGCTGAGCTGGGCGGAGCTCGAGCGCGACACCGCGCAGATCGCCAACGGACTCGCGGCACTCGGGCTCGCCACGGGCGATCGCATCGCGATCCTCATGGACAACAGCCTCGAGATGGCGCTGGTGACGCTCGCCATCCTGCGCTCGGGCTGCGTCGCCGTCCCGCTCAACGTCAGTGTCAACGATGCCGCGGTAGGCGCCATGATGAAGGACGCCGCGGTGCGCGCGGTATTCGCCTCGGGCGCGCATTGCCGGCGGATCGATGCGCTCGCGGGGAAGGAAGCGCTCGCCGCAGTGCGCATTGGGCAGGACGCCCCCGGCGCGCCCTGGATCGAGCTCAACGCGTGGCGCTCGCTGCAGTCCACGGCCGCGCCGCGCGCGGTGGACGCCGCTGGCGCCGAGTGCAACATCATCTACAGCTCAGGCACCACCGGGTTGCCCAAGGGCATCGTGCACAGCCACGGTTGCCGGCTGGCCTGGGCGACGGAGCTCGCCATTACGCTGCGCTACCGGAGCGACTGCGTGACGCTCTGCTCGCTCGGGCTCTTTTCCAACATCAGCTGGGTCGCGATGCTGTGCACGCTGATGGTCGGGGGCACCATCGTCGTCATGCGGCATTTCGAGGCACAGGCCTGCGCGGCACTCATGGAGCGCGAGCGCATCACGCACGGCGCCTTCGTGCCGCTGCAGCTCGCGCGTCTGCTCGCTCTCCCGGGCTTTGCCGGGCGCAGCCTCGATACGATCATGTGCTGCGGCTCGCCGCTCCCGCTCGAGGTGAAGCGCGCGTTTCCGCGTCGCACCGGGGCGAAGCTCATCGAGCTCTACGGCCTCACGGAGGGGCTGTGCACCATTCTCTCGCCCGAGGACTTCGAGGCGAAGACGGCATCCGTGGGCAAGCCCTTCCTCGGCAGCGACCTGCGTATCGTGGACGAGGAGGGGCGCGAGGTTGCCGCCGAGACCACCGGCGAGATCGTCGGGATCGGCCCGCTGCTCATGGGGGGGTATCACGGGCGCGATGAGGCGAGCGCGGAAGCGACCTGGCTGGGGCCGGACGGACGGCGCTGGCTGCGCACCGGGGACTTAGGGTTCCTCGACGCCGACGGTTTTCTCCATGTCGTCGACCGCAAGAAGGACATGATCCTCTCGGGGAGCCAGAACGTGTACCCGGCCGACATCGAGCAGGTGATCGCCACACACCCGGATGTCGCCGAAGTGGCCGTGGTGGCGGCGCGCAGCGCCCGCTGGGGCGAGACCCCGGTCGCGGTAGTGGTCGCACACGCAGGCCGCGCACCCGATACCCGGGCGCTGATCGAATGGACCAACGCCCGCGTCGGTAAGCAGCAGCGCATCGCGGACGTCGTATGGCGCAACACCCTGCCGCGCAACGCCAACGGTAAGATCCTCAAGCGCGAGCTGCGCGCAGAGCTCGCGGCGCGCGAGTATTAATCGATTGGACGAAATCACAGGAAGTGATTTCGTCGGACAGTACCCTGGTTGCCGCCGGCAAAAAGCGTGGTTTTTGCCGGCTGCGCCTCAGAGGAGCGGGCATGGCATCGGAATACTGGTTCGATAGTCAGGATGGGCTGCGGCTCTTCAGCCGCGTGTATCCAGGGCCCACCGCGGCGGCACCTGCGGTGCTGTGCCTGCATGGCCTGACGCGCAACAGTCGCGACTTCGAGGATCTGGCCGGACATCTTGCGGGCCGCTACCGGGTGATCGTGCCCGACGTGCGCGGACGCGGGCTCTCGGCACGCGATCCCAACTTCAACAACTACCAGATTCCGGTGTATCTCGCGGATGTGCTGCGTCTGCTGGCGGGGCTCGGGGCCGCGCGGGTGAGCATCGTCGGCACCTCGATGGGGGGCCTGATGGCGATGGTGCTCGCCGCCACGCAGCCCGCCCTGGTGGCCGGCATCGTGCTGAACGATGTGGGTCCGGAGGTGGATCCCGCCGGGCTCGAGCGCATCCGCGGCTATGTCGGCAAAGCGCCTGCGGTCCGCGATTGGGCCGGCGCGGTCGCCGTGGTGCGGATGGTTTATGGCTCGGCGTGGCCCGGACTCGACGATGCGCGCTGGGAGAAGCTCGCGCGAGCCAGCTACCGCGCCGATGCGCAGGGCGTGCCGCAAGCCGACAGCGACCCCCTCATCGCAGAGCCGCTCAAGGACACCTCCAAGGCGGCTCCGGATCTTTGGCCGCTGTGGGGGGCGCTCGCCAAGGTACCGATTCTCGCGATCCGTGGCGGACACTCCGACATCCTGAGCGCGGCGACGCTCGAGCGCATGAAACGCGAGAAACCCGATCTCACGACGCTCACCGTCGCCAATCGCGGCCACGTGCCACTGCTCGATGAGCCGGAGTGCCTGAAGGCGATCGACGAGTTTCTGGCTACTTCAGCCCACGCGCCCGTCGCGCACCCGTCTTAGCGAGCACACGTGGCTTGCGTGCGGCCACGGCGCGCGCACCCGCGCTCTTGGCGACTGCGTGCGCCTTGCGCATCTTGCGCGCCGCGGGTCGGGTATGGCGGGCGCCGCTCTTCGCAGGGTCGGCCGCGGGCGGGGAGCGCGTGGCCGGCGTCTTCTTCGCCGCCCCCGCCTTCTTCGCGGGCTCGGTTGCCGCAGCTCCATCGCCGGCGCTGGCGGCCGGCGTCGCTCCGGCGGGCTGCTTGCCGCGCCGGAAGCGCCCGAAGCGGCCGGTGCCGCGCTCGGGGGCGGCGGCGATCAGTGCCTTGCACTCCTCGAGCGTCAGGCTCTTGGGGTCGCGCTCCTTCGGCACCTTGGCATTCTTCTTCTTATCGGTGATGTACGGGCCGTAGCGGCCGTTCAGCACCTGAATGCCATCGTCGGGGAAATCGAGGATCAGCCGGGCCGCGTCCGCCTCCTGCTTGAGACGGATCACCTCGAGGGCGCGCTCGTGCGTCACCGTGTAGGGATCGTCTTCCTTCAGCGAGACGTACCTGGCGCCGTACTTGAGATAGGGACCGAAGCGTCCAACGTTGGAGATGATGGTCTCGCCCGCCGCGGTGTTGCCGAGCGTGCGCGGGAGCTTGAAGAGCTCCATCGCATCGGCGAGCGTGATGGCGTCCATCTTCTGCCCGGGTCTCAAGCCCGCGAAGCGTGGCTTTTCCTCGTCGTCCTTGGTGCCGATCTGCACGAACGGCCCGAAGCGGCCCATGCGCACCGTGATCGGCTTACCGGTCGCAGCCTCCTTGCCGAGCTCGCGCGCCTGCGCCACCTGCTCGCGCGTGACCGTCTTGTCGATCTTCTCGACCTGATGAATGAAAGGCTTCCAGAACTTCGCGAGCGGCGTGGTCCACGGCTCCTCGCCGCGCGACACCGCATCGAGCTCATCCTCCATCGCCGCGGTGAAGCCGTATTCGACGTAGCGATGGAAGTGATGGGTGAGGAACCGATTGACGATCTTGCCGATGTCGGTGGGCACGAAGCGCCGGCTGTCCATCTCCACGTACTCGCGGTCCTGGAGCGTGGAGATGATGGACGCGTAGGTTGAGGGGCGGCCGATGCCATGCTCCTCGAGCGCCTTGACGAGGGACGCTTCGCTGTAGCGCGGCGGCGGCTCCGTGAAGTGCTGCTCGGCCTTGAGCGCGCTGAGCGCCACAGAATCGCCCTCGTTCATCGGCGGCAGCACGTGATCGCCTTCGTCGGTCTTCTGGTCGTCGCTCCCTTCCTGGTAGACCGCCATGTAGCCGGCCTTGACCAGGGTCGAGCCGTTGGCACGCAGCAGATGCCGCTGCGGGCCGTCGGAGCCGGCGAGCAGGTCGACCGCCACCGTATCGAAGACCGCGTGACTCATCTGGGAGGCCATCGCGCGCTTCCAGATGAGGGAGTAGAGCCGATAGTGATCGTCCTCGATCTTGCCTTCGACGTCGCCCGGGGTGATGGCGGCGGATGTCGGGCGGATCGCCTCGTGCGCCTCCTGGGCGTTCTTCGACTTGGTCTTGTAGATGCGTGGCTCGTCCGCCACTTCGGCCTTGCCGTAGAGCCGCGCCGCGACCTCGCGGATCTCGGTGACCGCCTCGGCGGCGAGCGACACCGAATCGGTGCGCATATAGGTGATGAGTCCGACGCTGCCCTCGCCGATGTCGAGCCCCTCGTAGAGCTGCTGCGCGAGGCGCATGGTGCGTCGGGCGTTGAAGCCGAGCTTGCGCGCCGCTTCCTGCTGCAGTGTCGAGGTGGTGAAGGGGGGCGCCGGGTTGCGGCGGCGCTGCTTGCGGTCGATGGCGAGCACACTGAGGATCGGCTCGGCACTCGAGCCGCGGGCGGCGACGGCGATCGTGCGCTCCACCTCGCGCGCTGCCTTTTCGTTGGTGAAGGAGAACTGCTCGACCTTCTCGCCGCGATACTCGAGGAGCTTGAGCGGAAAGGCCTGCTCCGAGTGCGTGCCAACGCCCTCGATGGTCCAGTACTCCTGGGCCTTGAAGGCTTCGATTTCCGCCTCGCGCTCGCAGATCATGCGCAGCGCCGGGCTTTGGACGCGGCCGGCGGAGAGGCCGCGGCGCACCTTCTTCCACAGGAGCGGCGAGAGGTTGAAGCCGACGAGATAGTCGAGCGCGCGGCGCGCCTGCTGAGCGTTCACGAGCTCGAGCGACAGATCGCGCGGCTGCTCGACGGCGGCGCGAATCGCGTTTTTCGTGATCTCGTAGAACACGACGCGCCGCACCTCCTTGCCGTTGAGGTCGCCGCGCTCGCGCAGGATCTCCTTCAGATGCCAGGCGATCGCCTCGCCCTCGCGGTCCGGGTCGGTCGCCAGATACAGCGCACGGGATTTCTTCAGGCTGCGGGCGATCGCATCCACGTGGCGCAGGTTCTTCTCCAGCACCTGATACTTCATCGCGTAGCCGTTATCGGGATCGACCGCTCCCTCCTTGGGTACGAGATCCCGGACGTGTCCGTAGGAGGCGAGCACGTCGAAGTCGCGGCCGAGATACTTCTTGATGGTCTTGGCCTTGGCCGGCGACTCGACGATGACGAGGTTCTCTGCCATGTAGGGCTTAAAAATCGCCTCAGCCTGAAACGAAAAACCGCGGACGAGCCGCGGAGCTGACAGGGCAGGGGGTGGAAAGGCGCGTCAATGCGGCCAGCTCGTGGGATTCTCGGACACGAGTCCATCGAGGCGCTCGAATGCCAGCTCCTGGCCCGGCTGACTCGAGAGCACCATGAGCACCACCCACTTGAGCTGCTCGGTGTCGGGCTCGTCGGCATCGAGCGCCAGCATGCGTTCGATGACGATCTCGCGCTGCTGTGCCGTGAGCACGCCGAGGCGCTCGAGGGTGAGGAGAAAGCCCCGACACTCGGTCGAGAGGCGCGTCAGCTCGCTGTCGGTGAACACCCGCACCCCGGCGGCAGCGTCCGCGGGCTGAGCGGGGAGCGGCGGGCGCTCGTGTCCGAAGGCGAGCTCGGTGAGCCAGTCGAGGGCACGCTCGACCTTGGCCGGCGTGAAACCCGCGCGCTCGAGATCGCGCGCGAGATGCTCGCGCTGCGGCACTTCCGGCGCATCGGCGAGCATGTACCGGTCGAACACGTAGATCAGGATGTCGAGAATGCTGCCAGTCATTGATTCAAGGTATACGCCCAAAGCGGCCGCCCGGGAGAGCTGCCACGCGCCCTTCGAGCTCCAGAATCAACAGCATGGAGGCGATCGATTCGTTCGGCAGTTCGGTGCGCGCGACGAGACTATCGATCGTCGCCGGCTCAAAGCCGAGGGCATCTAACAGCATTTCATACTCCTTGTCCAACAGGGGCCTCGCCTCGCCCCCCTTCGCAGACTCGGCCTGCACCGTCCTAAGTGATTCTTTCGAAAACGAAAATTGCAGCTCGGTCAGGACGTCGTTGGCTTCCTCCACGAGCTTCGCCCCCTGCTTGATGAGTTGGTGGCAGCCCTGCGAGAGGGGACTGTGGATGGAGCCCGGAATGGCAAACACCTCGCGGCCGGCCTCTCCCGCGAGACGCGCGGTGATGAGCGACCCGCTGACGCGCGCGGCTTCGACCACCAGCGTCCCGAGCGAGAGCCAGGCAATGATGCGATTGCGCTGCGGGAAGTTCTCACGCCGCGGCGGCGTGCCCGGCGGGAGCTCGGACACGAGTGCGCCGGATTCGCGGATGCGCTCGGCGAGCTCGCGGTTCGCCGGCGGGTAGACACGATCGAGCCCCGTGCCGAAGACGGCAATGCTCGCACCCTCTCCACGCAACGCGCCCTCATGGCTCGCCGAATCGATTCCGAGCGCGAGCCCGCTCGTCACGGTCAGTCCCGCGCGGGCGAACCAGGTGGCGAATTCGCGCGCGGTCGCAGCTCCCGCGGGCGTGGGGCTTCTCGAGCCCACCATCGCGAGCTGCGGCGATGAGAGGAGCGAGACCGAGCCGAGCACATAGAGCGCCGCGGGAGCGCCGGGGACTTGCCGCAGGAGCGGTGGGTACTCCGGATCGGTGGCGAGGACGATCGCGGCTCCTGACTCCTCGAGCCAGGCGCGATCCCGGGCGAGGGAGCGCTCATCGGGCGCAATAAGAAAGGAGCGGGTGCCCGGCGGCAGGTCGAGGCCGCTGCTGCGCGCGTAGCGCGACAGCTCGCCTGAATTCCCACCTGCCGCGTCGAGGAGGGCCGCGAGCGACTCGGCGGTGAGTCCCGGGGTGCGTGCGATGAGGGCTCGCGAGACAGAAGCGTCCATGTCGCGCGAGCATAGCAAGGCGCGCGCGGAGCTTGAGGGCCGCGCGCGACTTACGCTTCGAAATGCCCGATTTTGCGCGGCCTGGGGGCGGCGGTCAGGGATTGTGCACGACGTCGAGCCGATGGATCGTGTCGGAGGCGCCGACGATCAGCCCATAGCTCATGCGGTCGAACACCCGGAAGACGAGCAGCGTGCCGCTGCGCTCATCCGGGAGCTTCACCTTCGGGGCGAAAGAGGAGCGGCTGTCGATCGAGGAGCCACGCGTTTTGCCGCCATGGTAGAGGTCGCTCACGACATCGCCGGCCGAGTCCACGGCGAGCACGTTGCCGGGCTCGAGACCGTGGCTCTTGCCGCGATTGATCGCGACCACCGCGAACTGTCCCACGAGGTCGGTGCCGTTGATGATCGCGATGATGCGGCCGTGAATATCGCTCGAGGGCGCGCGCAGCGCGATGTTGACCGGCGTCGCCTCATCCGTCGAGGTCACGAGGCGATCGCCCGCGACGGTCTCCTGTGCGGGCTCGATGAGCACCGCCTTGGCGGGGCTGCCGCCGCGCTCGACCAGCGCGGTGGCGGTGTAGATGCCTTCATACCCGAGCAACGCATTGTCATCGGGGTCGCGCAACTCATCGCCCACGTGAACGACGGAGTAGCGCGCGTTCTGCTCGGCCGTGAGGTTGCTGACGTAAACCTCGTTGTTGGAGCCTGCCACCTGGTGCATGTCGCGGAAGGCGAGCACGTAGGGAGCGGCCTTGATCTGGTCCTTGCTGAGCAGTGTCGGATGCGAAAGAAATCCCTGGATCGATGAGTAGGGAAGCGTCGGGATCGCATTACCGAGCGGTGCGCTGCGCAGAGTCGGCTCGAGCCGCGCCTCGGCCCGCGCCGCCCCATACTGCGCGACCGAAACCTGAGGGCTGCCGTCGCTCCCGTAAGCCAGCGCCAGCGTGTCACCCGGATAGATCAGGTGCGGGTTGGGAATCTTCGGATTGATGATCCAGACCTCGGGCCACAGCCACGGGTCCTTGAGGAACATGTTCGCAATGCCCCAGAGCGTGTCGCCCTTCTTCACGACGTAGCTCTTCGGTGCCGTCGGGTTGACGGCGCTGGCCGGGACCGCGGGGGCGGGGGCGGGCGCCGAGGCCTCGCTCCCGGCAGCCTGGATCGCAGCCTCGGTGGCAGTCATCTGCGGCGCGGCGCGCGTCTCGGCGGCGGGTGCGCTGGTCGCGACCGCAGGGGTTTCCTGCGGCGCGGCAGGGGCCGCCTTGTGATGGAACATCGAGCACCCCGTGAGCGTCAGCGACACGGTGGCGAAGCCCGCTGCGAGGCGAGCTGCAAGTACTTGATTAGAGACCATCCTCCGCTCCTCTTCCGACGAGGTGGGGCACACAAGCAGCGCCCAAGATTCTAATTGTTATACTGACACGCCGCCCGTTTGGCATATGAATTAATGTCAAACTTGTGCGCTGGATCACGGGGCCTGCCGCCCCTATATACCGCGAGATCATGGCTTTACGAACCATCCTGGAGTTTCCCGACCCCCGGCTGCGTACCCGCGCCCAGCCGGTGACCGAATTCGACGCCGCGCTCGGCGCACTCATCGAGGATCTCTTCGAGACCATGTACGCGGCTCCGGGAATCGGGCTGGCGGCGACGCAGGTCGACGTTCACAAGCGGGTGATCGTGATCGATATCTCCAAGGACCGGACCGAGCAGCTGGCGCTGGTAAACCCGGAGATTCTCTCGAAGGAGGGCGAGGCGAGCACCGAGGAAGGGTGCCTCTCGGTGCCAGGGATTTTCGATGACGTGAGACGCGCGGCGAAGGTGCGTCTGCGCTACCAGGATCGAACCGGTGCCGTCCTCGAGCGCGACTGCGATGACATCCTCGCGGTCTGCATTCAGCACGAGATGGATCATCTCGAAGGCAAGCTCTTCGTCGACTATCTTTCCGATCTCAAGCGCGAGCGCATTCGCAAGAAGCTCGAGAAGGAGCGCAAAGAGCGCAAGGAGCGCGAGGCGGCGCCGGCCGGCTTGCACCGGGCGTACTAGGCTGATCAATGGGAAAAAGTCGCCTGCGGCGCTTTTTGTGCCGGCCGTCCCTGGCCGGCACCCTGCGGGCCGACCTTCGGTCGTCCAAATTCGCTCCTGCGAATTTGGACGGACAGTGCCTTCGTTCAAGCCGGCAAAAGGCGCGACTTTTGCCGGCTGCTCATAGCCGGGGTTAGTTCTTGCGCGTCGTATTCGCCGGCACGCCGGAATTTGCGCTGCCCGCACTCGCAGCTCTCATCCCCCGCCACACGGTAGTCGGCGTGCTCACGCAGCCGGACCGGCCGAGCGGCCGCGGCCGGCACCTGACCGCATCCCCGGTAAAAGCCTTCGCTCTGGCCCACGGGTTGCCCGTCTCCCAACCGCAGACTCTGAAAACCGACGCTGGGCGCGCCCCGCTCCTCGCCTGGGAGCCGGAGGTTCTCGTCGTGGTCGCCTACGGGCTCATCCTGCCGCCCGAAGTGCTGCGCCTGCCGCGTTACGGGTGCCTCAACATCCACGCTTCGCTCCTGCCGCGCTGGCGCGGCGCGGCGCCGGTGCAGCGGGCAATACTCGCCGGGGACTCGATCACCGGCGTCACCATCATGGCGATGGATGAGGGCCTCGATACCGGAGCCATTCTCCTCGAGCGTGAGATCGCCATAGGCGCACGTGACACCGCCGGAACATTGCACGGCACGCTCGCCGCGCTCGGTGCCGCGACACTCCTCACGGCGCTCGATGGCCTTGCGGCCGGAAACCTCTCACCCCATCCGCAACCCCGCGAGGGAGTCACCTACGCCGCCAAGATCAGCAAGTCCGAAGCCCGGATCGACTGGACCTGGGAGGCGCGCAGGATCGATGCCCAGGTGCGGGCGTTTGCTCCGCGCCCCGTCGCGGAGACTCAGCTCGGCGCGGAGCGCCTTCGGATCCACTCTGCCGAGGTATTTGTCGGAGAATCGGTCCGGAAAAGCGGCCAAGATGCTTCGATCTCCCTCGAACCTGGGGCGATAATTGGGCTGAGGGACGCTCTGCTCCTCATTCAGTGCGGCGAAGGGGTATTGGGGCTTCGGGAGGTGCAGAAACCGGGGGGCCGCGTGCTCTCAGTGTCTGAATTCGCCCACAACCTGGATCTCGCCGGAAGAAGACTTGGCTAAGTCGCGCTGGGCTCCCGGGGCCCCCGCTATGGCCGGGGCAGCCCGGGTCGTTGAAGCCGTCGTCAGTCAGGGGCAATCCGCGGATGCGGCTCTGGCGCAGGCCGATGGGCTTGTTGATCGGGCTGCGCTGCGCGCGATCGCGCTCGGGACGCTGCGCTGGTACCTGCGGCTCGCACCGGCGGTCGAGTCCCTGCTGGAGCGTCCAACAGGGGTGCCATCCCCGATCCGGGCGCTGCTGGCCGTGACCGCCCACCAGATCGAGTACTCGCGCAACGTGCCGCAGCAGACGGTGCATGCGGCGGTGGATGCCGCGCGCATCCTGCGCAACGAGCGCTCGAGCGGACTCGTGAATGCGGTGCTGCGCCGCTATCTCTCCGAGCACGCCGCTTTGCTCGCGCGAACCGACACCGATCTGGCGGCGCGCACCGCGCACCCTCGCTGGCTGGTCGAGCGCATCACCGGCGCCTGGGACGAGCGGGGCCCGGCGATCCTCGAGGCCAACAACGTCCATCCGCCCATGACGCTGCGAGTCGATGTCTCTCGCTCGACCGCCAGTGACTACGTGCTCCGGCTCGCATCGGCCGGAATTGAATCATCAAAGCTACAGTGGATCGACTCAGCGGTTCTATTGAATCGCCCAATCAGTGTCGACCAACTCCCCGGCTTCCCGGAGGGCATCGTCTCGGTCCAGGACGCAGGGGCTCAGCTCGCGGCCGTCCTGCTCGATCTCAAGCCCGGAATGCGGGTCCTCGATACCTGTGCCGCCCCAGGTGGCAAGACCGGACACATCCTCGAGCGGCTCGGTGATCGTGGGCAGGTGATGGCGGTCGATATCGATGGCGGACGGGTCGGGCTCATCCGCGAGAATCTCAAGCGGCTTCGGCGCTCGGCACAGGTCGGGGTCGCAGATGCCCGCGACCCCGAGAGCTTCCGGGACGCGCGCCCTTTCGATCGCATCCTGGTCGATGCGCCGTGCTCCTCGACCGGAGTCATCCGTCGCCACCCGGACATCAAACTACTGCGCCGCGTGAGCGATCTCCCGGCCCTCATTGCCGGGCAACTGGCAATCCTGAAGAGTGCCTCGCTCGCGCTCGCTCCAGGCGGGCGGCTCCTCTATTCGACCTGCTCGGTGCTGCCGGAGGAAAACGAGCGGCTGATACGGCGCTTCCTGGAGGAGGCGCCCGAAATGGCGGTCGCCCCGATGCCCCGCGCTGCCGAGCTTACGCCTGGGGCGCTCGACCGCCCCATCGGGGTTCAGCTGCTGCCGGGGGCAGAGGCGGGGACCGACGGCTTCTATTATGCTTGTATCGAAAAGACAACGGCCGGAACCTGAATCCGCTCCTTATTCTCAAGTCATATCGAGGACCTGTCGTTGCATCCATGCTACGCGTCGATCCAGCAAGGGACGGATTGATCAGGCGCGGCTTCCTCAGCACCTGCTGCGTGCTCGCGCTCGCCACGGCCGGCAGCTCCCTGGGGGACGCTCTCGATGGGGTGCTCGAGGTTCGCTCTGCCTACGTCAACATCGACCATGGGGTTTTCCTGCTGCACGCGCGCATCGAGTACCCGGCGGGACCCGCGGTGCGTGATGCCCTGCGCGATGGCATCACTCTCGCCTTCGACCTGGACGCGCGGGTCGATCGTGACCGGCACTTCTGGTTCAACGCCAACATCGTCGACCTGACGCTGCGACGCGAGCTGAGCTATCACGCCGTGAGCGACCGCTATGTGGTGCGCGACGCGCGCAGCGGCGACCAGGACACCTTCGCGACGCTCGAGGAAGCGCTCGAATTCCTCGGCAAGGTCGATGCCTGGCCGATCCTGGTCGAGCCGCAGCTCGACGGCGGCAACTACACGATCAGTGTGCGCGCGGGACTGCGGCGCGGACGGCTGCCTGCATCGCTCCGGACCCTGATGTTCTGGACTGACGACTGGGCACGCGAGAGCGAGTGGTACTCATGGTCACTGCCGGTGTAAGGCGCGGCACGCAGCGCCAGCGCCATGCGGGCCTCACCGCGGTGGCTCTGGGGCTTTTCTGGGGCCTGATCGGCGTCGGCGCGTTTCTGCTGCTGGCCAAGAGCGTGCAGAACTCGGCGGAATTCGCGCGCCTGCAGACCTGGATCGTGCTCCTCAACACCTGCGCCGTGCTGGTGCTCGCGGTGCTGGTGGTGCGGCGGCTGTGGGGGCTGGTGCGCGATTACCGCGCGCACGTCCCCGGCTCGCGGCTCACCGCGCGCACGGTCGGGATTTTCGGCGCGCTGGTCATCGCACCGCTCCTGATCGTTTATCTCTCCTCGCTCGAGTTCCTCAATCGGGGCATCGACAGCTGGTTCACCGTGGAGGTGAAGCAGGGGCTCAACGATGCGGTGGTGCTGTCGCGCGCCGCCCTCGACCTGCGCATGCGCGAGTACTCGCAGCGCACCCAGGCGCTCGCACATGCGCTCGCGGGAGTCGCGCCCGGCGCGGTCCAGTCGCGGCTCGATGGCGAGCGCAGCACGAGCGAAGCGCTCGAGGTCGCCCTCTTCGGAGCCCGCGGTCACATCATCGCCGCGAGCTACGAGAACCCGCTGCAGACGCTGCCCGCGCAACCGCCACAGGACCTGCTGCGCCAGATCGCGCAGCGCCTGCCCTACGTGAGCCTCGAGCCGCAGGCGAGCGGCAGCTACCTGATTCGCACGGCCGCCGCGCTCGCCGATTCGGTTGCGAGCCAGGATCCGCGCTTCGTGGTGGCGATCTATCCCGTTCCGGCGCAGCTTGCCGCGCTCTCCGAGGCGGTGCAGGGAACGTATTCGCAGTACGGCAACCTCGCGGCCATGCGCGCACCGCTCAAGTACAGCTTCAGCCTCACACTCACACTCGTACTGCTGCTCGCGATGCTCGCGGCCATCTACGGCGCCATCTTCTCGGCGCAGCGCCTGGCGCGCCCGGTGCAGGATCTCATCGAGGGTACCCGCGCGGTCGGCAAGGGCGACCTCGAGACCCGCCTGCCGCTGCCCTCGCGCGATGAGATGGGATTTCTGGTGCACTCCTTCAATGACATGACCAAGCGCCTGCGGCGGGCGCGCGCGGAGGCGCAGCACAGCCAGGAGGAGGTGGAGCGCGAACGCGAGCGGCTCGCCATCATCCTGGCGCGCCTGTCCACCGGAGTGCTCGCCATCGACCGCCACATGATGGTGCGCATGGCGAACCAGGCCGCGGGTGCCATTCTCGGCACCGAGCTCTCGGCAGCCACCGGCAGGCCGCTGCCCGAGCTCGCCGCCGGCAACGAGCGGCTCGGGCAGTTCGTGGCCGCGCTTGCCGTGCGCTTTGCCGCGGGGCGCGAAGAGTGGCGCGAGCAGCTCGACCTCGATAGCAGCGCGGGACGACGCACGCTCATGTGCGCCTGCACACCGCTCCCGGGCGAGGATCGCGACATGGGCTTCGTGATCGTGTTCGATGACATCACGACACTGCTGGCGGCGCAGCGCGATGCCGCCTGGGGCGAGGTGGCGCGCCGCCTGGCGCATGAAATCAAGAACCCTCTCACCCCCATCCAGCTGTCGGCCGAGCGGCTGCGCCGGCGGCTCCTCTCCGGCATGAGCGAGCGCGATGCCGAGATCCTCGAGCGCGGCACCCGCACCATCGTGCAGCAGGTCGAGACCATGCAGCAGATGGTGAACGCTTTCAGCGAGTACGCACGCGCACCCGAGATGCAGATCAGCCGCTTCAGTCTCAATCAGCTCGTCACCGAGGTGGCCGACCTTTATCGCTCGCAGGATCCGAAAGCCCGCATCCGGCTCAGCCTCGATCCGAAGCTCGAGACCGTCGAGGCCGACCGCGGGCGCGTGCGTCAGATACTCAATAATCTCCTGACCAATGCGCTCGAGGCGCTCGAGGGCGTGGCGGGGCCGTCGCTCGAGATCGAGACGCTCCTCAGCAGCACCGCAGAGGCCGACTATGCCAGCCTCACGGTGTGTGACAATGGTCCCGGCTTCCAGCGTGAACTCCTGGGCCGGGTGTTCGACCCGTACGTCACCAGCAAGCCGAAGGGAACGGGCTTGGGCCTCGCGATCGTCAAGAAGATCGTCGAGGAGCACGGTGGCCGGATCGATGCCGACAATCGCCCCGAAGGGGGCGCCCGCGTGCGCGTAGTGCTGCCGGTGAAGGACAGCACCCGCTCTGCCAGCGGCGGAGCGGCTTCGCGGCGCGAGCAGTTGCGGAGAGAGAGGGCGTGATGAGTAACCCACACATTCTCGTCGTCGACGACGAGGCGGATATCCGCGGCCTGCTCAAGGAGATCCTCTCCGAGGAGGGCTACGAGGTGGACGTTGCGGCGAATGCCGCCCAGGCGCGCGCCTCGCGTGCCCGCCAGAATCCGGATCTGGTGCTGCTCGACATCTGGATGCCGGACGTCGACGGCATCACGCTGCTGCGCGAGTGGTCGGCGGGCGCAGCGGATGGGTGCCCGGTGGTCATGATGTCGGGGCACGGGACGGTCGAGACCGCGGTCGAAGCCACGCGGCTCGGCGCCTTCGACTTCGTCGAGAAACCCCTGTCGCTCGCGAAGCTCCTGCGCACCGTGGAGCGCGCGCTCGATGCCGGGCGCCGCCATCGCCAGGCCGGCAAGCTCCTGGGAGCGGCGGTGAGCGCGCCGGTCGGCAAGAGTCGCGTCATGCAGCAGCTGCGCGCGGAGCTGCAGCAAATCGCGGCAAATCCATCGCCGCTGATTCTGATCGGCGAGCCCGGCTCGGGTCGCGAGGCTTTTGCGCGCTATGTGCACGAGCACGGCCCGCGCGCCTCCGCCCCCTTCGTCACCCTCATCGCGAGCACTCTGCGTGAAGCGGATGCCGAGGAGCAGTTGTTTGGCCGCGAGTACCCTGACGGCAACCGGCACGCCGGGCTTCTCGAGCAGGCGGGCACCGGGACACTCTTCATTCATGAGGTGGAGGATCTCCCTGCGAGCGTGCAGCGGCTGCTCTACGGGGTGCTCGAATCGGGGCAATACACGCGCCTCGGTGGCACCGAGCTGCAGTCATTCCGTGCCCGGCTGATCTCCTCTGCGCAGCCCGGAATCGAGGAGCGTGCGGGGAGCGAGACGCTGCGGCGGGATCTGCTGGCACACCTCAATGTGCTCATCATGCGGGTGCCGCCGCTGCGCGATTACGCCGAGGACGTGCCGGAGCTGCTGCGCTATCACGTCGATCGCATCGTCGACAGCGACGGACTGACCTTCCGGCGCTTCAGCGTCGCCGCGCAGAATCGCCTCAGGAACTACCCCTGGCCCGACAACGTGCGGGAGCTGCGCCACCTGGTGCACCGGCTGCTCATCCACGGAGGGAGCGAAGAGATCCGCCTGGAGGAGATCGAGCGCGAGCTGGCCGTGCAGGCACCGGCCGACGAGCCGCTGGTGAAGCAGGACCTGCTCGCCTTGCCCTTGCGCGAGGCGCGCGAGCAGTTCGAGCGCGCCTACCTTCAGCAGCAGCTGCTGCTCTGCAATGGAAAAGTGGGGCAGCTCGCCAAACGGGTGGGGATGGAGCGCACGCACCTTTACCGGAAACTGCGCTCGCTCGGCGTCGACTTCAGGAATATCACCGAGGACTAAAGCGCGCCGCCCGGGTCGTGACCCTCAGCAGCGATTTTCTCGCCTTCGTGCTCGAGCAGCTCGCCGCATTGCCGGGCGTCAGCTCGCGGCGCATGTTCGGCGGCGCGGGCCTCTACCGAGAGGAATTCTTTTTCGGGCTGATCGCAGACGACGTCCTGTATCTGCGCGTGAACGATTCCAATCGGAGCGATTACGCCACGCGCGGCATGGCCGCATTCAGACCCTACGCCGACCGCCCGCATCTCAGCATGACCTATTTCGAGGTCCCCGCTGACGTGCTGGAGAATTCCGCCGAGCTCGCCCAGTGGGCGCAGCGCTCGGTTGCGGTGGCCATGGCCGCGCCGCCGTCGCCGTCGGCGAAAAAGCTGCGCAGGACTTCGGCGCAGCGCACTGCACGCGCACGCCGCCGCTGACTCAGTGGGGCGATGTCGGCTGCCCGGCCGGTGCGGGCGATGCCGGGGACGGACTGGCCGCCTCCTTCATCCGCTTCGCCGTGTCCTTCTCGAGCTCGATGATGCGCGGCATCAGATTGCGCATGCGCTGCTGAATGAGTTGCGAAGTCTGCTGCGTCGCCAGCGGCATCTTATCGGCCACCGACTGTCCGGCCGGTGACGAATAGAACTTCGTCATCGCATCGACATCTTTCTGGCTGAAGTTATCCCGATACGCCTGGATCATGAGCGGCTCCAGGCTCGACCAGTTGATGTCGTCTTTCATCATGGACTCGAGCTTCGTGATCATGTCGTCGCGGATCTTCTGCTGCTCGGCGTTCAGGCTCCTTCCGGTCATCGCCTGGTCGAGCGTCGAACGGATGGCTCCATCCATGGTGCCGAGCGCGGTGTCGATCTGGTGGCTGGTATGCATCACCTCGAAAAGGTGCTTCACGGATTGCTCCGTCGGCCTGGCGTCCTGCGCGAACGCCGGCGGCAGGCCGAGCGCCATCCATGCCGCGATGAGGCAGATTCTCATGGGGTGTTCCTCGAAGCTTTGATTCATCCGCTAGTCTCCCACCCGGATGACCAGTGCATCCACCTCGGCGGCCTTGAGCTGCTTGCGCACCCGGTTGAGCTCGTCCAGATTGGTGATGGGACCGATGCGCACGCGGTGCCAGACATCGGCGTCCACCGCCACCCGCTGGACCTTGGCCTGGACGCCCTGCAGCGCGAGCTGGGCGCGCACCCGCTCGGCATCTGCCTGGTTACGGTACGAGCCGGCCTGGAGCACGTAGACACCCGGCCGTTCGATGGGTGCGCCCGCCGGCAGGTCGCGTTTGACCTCCTTGTCCTTCTCCGGCACCACCACCTCGAAATTCGGCAGCATTTGGTAGAAGTCGTACTTCTTCGCGGCGGGATTGTCCGCGGCGCTGGCAGAGGCGCTCGCGGGCGGTGCGCGGTGGGGATCGGGACGCGGGAGGTCGGCGGGATCGGCCGCTTTGTGGCCCTTGGCGCCGGTGTAGAGGAAACCGAGGCCCGCCAGCACCACGCCCGCGAGGAGCCCATAGCCGAACTCCCGATACCTGCGCAAGTCGAGCGAGCGACGCGAGTGTCGCTTGTAATCGCGGGCGCTGAGTCGCGTCATGCCGGGAGCGCGCTCACATGCTCTCGGGGGCCGACACGCCGAGGAGCGTCAGGCCGTTGCGCACCACCTGCTGCACGCCGAGAACCAGGGCGAGGCGCGCGTTGCGCAGGCCCGTATCCTCCACGATGAAGGCCTGCGCGTTGTAATAGGTATGAAACGTGTTGGCGAGCTCGCGCAGGTAGTGGGCGAGGGCGTGGGGTGCGCGGTTCTCGGCTGCCTGCTCGAGCACCTCGGGGTAGCGGGCGAGTGACTGCAGCACCGCCTGCTCGTGGCTGTCGGTCAGCTGCGCGACGGCGGCAAGTCCTGCGGCGCGGTCGAAGCTGAGGCCGCGGGCGGCGAGCTGCTTCATGACGCTCGCGACGCGCGCGTGCGCGTACTGGATGTAGTAGACCGGATTCTCGTTGCTGCGCGACTTGGCGAGCTCGAGGTCGAAGTCGAGCGGCTGGTCGTGGCTGCGCATGAGATAAAAGAACCGGCAGGCATCGTTCCCAACTTCCGCCCGCAGCTGCCTCAAGGTCACGAACTGCGCCTCGCGCTTGCCCATCGGGATCTTGTCGGTGCCGCGGAAGAGGCTCACGAACTGGATCAGCGGCGCCTCGAGGCTCTCGGGCGGCTGACCCATGGCGGCAAGTCCTGCGCGCACGCGCGCGACATAGCCATGATGGTCGGCACCGAGCACGTCGATCAGCCGCACGAACCCGCGCTCGCGCTTATTCAGGTGATAGGCGATATCGGAGGAGAAGTAGGTCTTCTGCCCGTTCTCGCGCACCACCACGCGGTCTTTCTCATCGCCAAAATCGGTGGCGCGGAACCACAGCGCCCCCTCCTGCCGGTAGAGCCTCTGCTGCGACTCGAGAACGCTGAGCGCGTGATCGATCGCGCCGCTCTCGGCGAGTGATCGCTCGGAGCACCAGTTGTCGAACACGACGCCGAACTCGCCCAGGTCCTCGCGGATGTCGGTGAGCATCGCTTCGAGCGACAGCTCGAGCATCTGCCCGAACGCCTGACCCAGGAGCTCGCGCGCGCGCGCGATGAGGGCGTCGATGTAGGCTTCCTTGTCGCCTGCCGGGGCATCGGGCGGCAGGTGGGCGAGCACCGCCGCGGCGGGGCGGCGCAGCGTTTCCTCCGCTGCCGAAGTCCTCAAGTCCTCGGCGAGTGTGCGCACGTAGTCGCCCCGATAGCCGTTCTCGGGAAAAGGCAGCTTCTCTCCACAGAGCTCGAGGTAGCGCATCCAGGCGCTCACCGTGAGGATGTCCATCTGGCGCCCGGCATCGTTGATGTAGTACTCGCGCGAGACATCGAAGCCGGCGGCGGCGAGAATGTTGGCGAGGGTGGCGCCATAGGCGGCCTGGCGCCCGTGCCCCACGTGCAACGGTCCCGTGGGATTCGCCGAGACGAACTCGACCAGCACCCGCTCGCCGTTACCCGCACGGCTCTCGCCGTACTTGCCGCCGCGCTCGTGGATGGAGCCGAGCTCGCGCGCATAAGCCTCCGGCGCGAGGTGGAAATTGATGAAGCCCGCGCCCGCGACTTCCGCGCGCGCGACCAGCGGACTTTGCGGCAGTGCCTTGACGATCGCGACGGCAAGCTCGCGCGGACTTCTGCGAGCGGCTTTCGCGAGCCGCAGCGCCACGTTACTGGCGAAATCCCCATGCTGAGCCTCGCGCGTGCGCTCGACCAGGACGCTCTCCGCGGTGGGGGTCTGCGGCAGGAGCCCCGCAGGGAGATTCGCAAGCGCAGACAGGAGCAGCTGCTCGAGTTCCTGTTTCAAGTGGCTTTCTTCGGCACGTGAGAGGCGGGTAATCGCCGCGCGGGAAGTTTAACCGAAGCCCCGGGATCGCCCATTCTTTCAGAAGAGCTCGAGCGGATCGACGTCGAGCGCGAAGCGTACGCGCTGGGCGCTCTTCAAACTCTCGACCTCGGGCACCCAGCTATCGAGAAAGCGATGCAGCGGCGGTCGCTCGCGGCTCTCGATGAGAAGCTGTGCGTGGTAGCGCGCGGCGCGCTTCGCCATGGCTGCCGGCACCGGTCCCAGCAATCGCAAGCCCCGCGGGGTGTTGCCGGCTCTTGCCCGAGCCTCAGCGAGGAACTCGAGCGCCGCCTCGGGGGTTTTGGCGGAGGCGCGCAGCGCCGCCAGGCGGCTGAACGGTGGCCAGGAGGCATCGCGTCGCTCGGCGAGCGCGGTGCGGGCGAAGCCGTCGTAGCCGTCTGCGAGCAGGCTCGTCAGCAGCGGGTGTTGTGGAAACTCGGTCTGAATCAGGACCTCGCCGGGTCGCGCACCGCGTCCGGCGCGGCCAGCGACCTGCACGATCGTCTGCGCGAGGCGCTCGGGGGCGCGAAAGTCCGCGCTGAAGAGTCCCTGATCGGCATTCAGCACGACCACCAGGGTCACATTCGGGAAGTCGTGGCCCTTGGTGACCATCTGGGTGCCGACGAGGATGCGCCCGTCGCCCGAGGCCATGCGCTTCATCGCCTGCTCGAGGTCGCCGCGGCGCCTCACCACGTCGCGGTCCAGCCGCACGATCGGCAGCCCCGGGAACCGCGCGGCCAGTGCCGTCTCGAGGCGCTCGGTCCCCTGGCCGACCGGCTTGACCGCGAAACCGCATTGCGGACAGCGCGCCGGCAGCGGCGCATCGGCTCCGCAGTGATGACAGCGCAGCCGCTGCGCCGACAGATGCACGGTGAGCCGGGCATCGCAGTCGCGGCACGGGGCGATCCAGCCGCAAGCCGTGCAAAGGAGCGTCGGCGCGTAGCCGCGGCGGTTGAGGAACACCAGCACCTGGCCATCGGACTTCAGGTGCCGCTCCATGGCGAGCGCGGCGGGGCTCGAGATGCCGGACTCGATGGCACTGGTGCGAAGATCGATGAGCTTGAGGAGGGGAGGCTGCGCCTCGCCGGGACGGCGCGAAAGGCGCAGGTGCGTGTAGCGAGCGGCGTCGACGTTGTGCAGCGTCTCGAGCGAGGGTGTCGCGGATCCAAGTAACACCGGTATGCCCGCCATGCGCGCGCGCACCACCGCAAGATCACGCGCCGAATACCGCAGCGAGCCTTCGTGCTGCTTGAACGAGGCGTCGTGCTCCTCGTCGACGACGATGGCGCCGAGCTTCGGCACGGGCACGAAGACCGCCGAGCGGGTACCGAGGACGATGCGCGCGCGACCGCTGAAAGCCTCGCGCCAGGCTTCGAGGCGCTCGGAATCCGTGAGCGCCGAATGCAGCACCGCGATGGGTGCGGCGAAGCGCTCGCGGAAACGCGCGATGAGCTGCGGCGTGAGGCCGATCTCCGGCACCAGCACCAGCACCGATCGATCCTGCGCGAGGAGGCGCTCCGTGAGGCGCAGATACACCTCGGTCTTGCCGCTTCCGGTCACCCCTTCCAGAAGTAACGCGGCATAGGCTCCCGAGCTCGCCGCGAGGCGTTCGACAGCGTCCGCCTGCTCGGGCAGGAGCTCAGGTCCCGCGGCGCGCAGCTGCACCGGTTCCGCAGCCCGCTGCGCTTGCGGGACCTGCGAGCGGCTGAGGAACCCGCGCTCTGCGAGTGCACGCGCCGCCTCGCGCCAGCCGCCGCCGCGCTCATCGAGCCACCCTGCGGCGGCGCTTCCGCCGGCCGATGCGAGGAGAGCGAGGAGTGCGCGCTGTTTCGGGGCCCGCCTGGGCTCGCCGGCGGCGGCGGCCCCCGCTCCGGAGTCGGTCAGCGCCCAGCGCTCCTCGATTGCCGTCAGCGGCACCCCGGAGCGCAGCGCCTTGGGGGTTGCGGTTGCAAACACCTGCCCGATGGGGTGGTGGTAGTACTCCGCGACCCACTTGAGGAGCTCGAGTGCCGCCTGCTCGAGCAGTGGCCGATCATCGAGCACCTCGAGGATGGGTTTGAGGCGCTCCGCGGGGACTTCGGTGTCGGAGGCAACCTCGATCACGATGCCGACGAGCGCGCGCCGCCCGAACGGCACCCGCACCCGCATACCGGGGCCCGGCGCTGCACCGCGCAAGGTGGAGGGGGCAAGGTAATCGAACAGGCGTCGCAGGGGGGTCTCGAGCGCCACCCTGAAAAATTGCGGCACAGGTCTCACGGATCCAGTTAAATCAGCGACTTGCGCTTGCGGTGGGCGTCAACCGGTTGGTGCGGGCGCGCGTTATACACGCCAAATGCCCGAGTTTGCTACGCTCGCCTCGCCTTATAGCATGCCGGCCGCACTACACGGCGACACGGATCTGACAGACCCGCAAGAGCAAACGCAAGCCCGAGCGCTGAACCAGTTCCTGGCCGGCGTGGAGCTGAAGGCATTCAAGATCGCCCAGGCGGCGCTGCGGCACGAGGACGACGCACTCGATGCCGTCCAGGACGCCATGTTGCAGCTCGCGCGGGCCTATGCCGCCCGACCGGCAGAGGAGTGGAAGCCGCTCTTCTACCGGATTCTCGAGAACCGCATCCGCGACATGCAGCGTCGTCGGACCGTGCGGGGACGGATCATGGCGTGGCTCCCGCTGCGCGGGGGCGACGATGGCGATGAGGAGTTCGACCCGCTCGCGCTCGCCGCCAGCCCCGACCCGCAGCCGGTGCGCCGGCTCGAGCTCGATGAGGCGATGGGGGCGCTCGAGCAGGCGCTGCAGCGCTTGCCGCGTCGGCAGCAGCAGGCATTCCTGCTGCGTACGCTCGAGGGGCTCGACGTGGCGCAGACGGCAACGGCAATGGGCTGCTCGGAAGGCAGCGTGAAGACACATTACTTTCGCGCAGTGCAGGCACTGCGCGCGCAACTTGGAGAGCTCCACACATGAGCGGTGAGACGGTGAGCCCGTTCGAGCGCAACGCGCGCACGGTGCTCGAGGAGAGCGTGCAGCGAGTCGACGCCCGCACGCGCTCGCGCCTGAACCAGGCGCGCCACAAGGCGCTCGAGGCGTTGAGCCCGCAGCGCCCGCGCTGGCGCAGCCTCACCCTGATGCCGGCGGCCGGCGCGCTCGCCGCCGCGGTGCTGGTCGCCTTCGTGCTCTGGGGCCGCGGCCCCCACGGCGCTTCGACTCCGACGGCGCTCGATGCGCAGCATGCCGAGGTCGAGGACATGGATCTGCTGACCGATAAAGATTCGATCGATCTAATGGAGGGTTGGGACGGCTTCTACGAATGGGCGGCTTCACAGCCCGAAAGCAATGTCGAGAGCAACACCTGATGCGGCTTCATCGCGGCGTCGCGATTGCAGTGCTGGGCGCGCTCGCGCTCGGCAGCGCCATCGGCCGCACCGACGATGCCGCGAGCTCACCGCCCCCGGCGGGTTTCCTCGAGTTTCTTGGCAGCGTCGACCGGCTCTCGGAAGTCAATCCCAACTATCTGT
>Ga0070735_10000992_pt1 | contig 28386 bp, 23 predicted proteins | sample Coa_R1_FD_66443 | JGI IMG/M metagenome (GOLD analysis project Ga0070735, IMG submission 66443) | Surface soil microbial communities from Centralia Pennsylvania, which are recovering from an underground coalmine fire - Coalmine... | ecosystem: Environmental > Terrestrial > Soil > Unclassified ...
CCCCGAAATGATGCGCCGCCAGAAACTTTCCCGTGCGATACATCCCCGTCTGCACTTCATCAAGTACGAATAGGGTGTCGTAACGGTTGCACAGCGCTTGCGCACTCCGCAGATACTCTGGATCAGGAACGCAGACGCCGCCCTCCGACTGAATCGGCTCGACAACGAATGCCGCAAATTGTTTGCTCTTGAGTTCCCGTTCAAGGTCTTTCAAGGAACCAAACGGGACCATCTTCGTCTCTGGCAGCAGCGGTCCGAAGCCTTCGCGCCAGAAATCGTCGCTCATCAGCGACAATGCTCCGCATGTCAAGCCATGGAATGCGTGCTCGGCCGCCAGGATTCCGTTGCGCCGAGTGTGAGCCCGGGCAAACTTGATCGCCGCTTCTACTCCCTCGCTTCCCGACGATGCGAAGAACGCTTTACTCAGCCGTCCGCCTGCGCGTCTACAGAGCTTGTCAGCAAGCTCACCGGCCAGGTCCGCGACATGCGTTTGGACCATCGCCGGTCCACATCGTTCCAGTTCATCCTTCAGCGCCCGCACTACATCCGGATGGTTGTGACCCAGATTGTGAACACAGTAGCCCGACAGGAAGTCAACAATGCATCTGCCATCCGCAGTGTATAGCTCCGCTCCAACGCATCGTTCGTACCGAACATTCATCTGCAGCAGATCGAGAAGGCGCACCCATTCGCGGTTAACATGCTGCGCGTACCGTTCCGACGAGTACGCCTGCTCCCCGATTTGTATTGCAATACTCATGTACCTTTTAGATTCTTAATGGGTGATTACGATCGAAGTGGGAGTACTCGGCACTCCATACGTCGAAACCGAGGTCAACGTCCCCGTGCTCTGAGCAAGGCTGAACGATTGAATTGCCGTTGTCGATTGGTTTCCTACGAATAGGTAATCCCCACTCGCATCGCCAGCAATGAAATTCGGCTGCGGCCCCGTCGCGAATGGAGAAGTCGCCAGAAGCGTCAGGCCACCGTCTGATCCTATCGAATACGCAGCTAAATTTCCCGCACTCTGTTGATTCGCAACGTAAAGGTACTTTCCCGATTTGTCGATGAATAGTGAAACGGGCCCTGTATACGTTTCGCCGATTGTGGAGATCAGGGTAAGCGCTCCCGAAGCGCCGATGGAAAATGCCGAAATGCTGCTATCTATCTTGTTCGCGGTGTAAAGGTGCGTCCCGGTGGGATCAATGGCCAATCCATAGGGACCGTTCCCTGTAATGAAAGGTGTCCCTTCAACCGGAGAGCCGAGAACTCCCTTGGTCACGGGAAATGCTTCGATATATCCTTGCGTCCCACTTTGCCCAGTGATAAATAGAGTATTTCCCGATGGCGAAAGCGCCATGTTCAGCGCTGAGAGCCCTATTCCGGCAGTAGTGCCTCCTGTTTGTTGTACCGGAGACAGCACTCCTTGAGTCTGATCGATAGAAAACACCGAAATGTCAAACGATCCCGAATTCGCTACGTACAAATAATTTCCAGCCGGGTCCATCGCCAACAAGGTGGGCGCCGTGCCTGCGTTCACTCGCGGAGTATGTTCCGTAAGTGCGCCTCCATTCGAGATCGTGAACAATGAGATCGTGCCCGTCGGCGAGGCTCCTGAATTTGCAGCGTACAGGAATTTGCTCGATGGATGAAGCGCGAGCGATTGAACCGCTTGTCCTGCGGTAATTGGGCTGCCCACCAACTGAATCAAAGCGCCCGAATTGGGGTCTTCGCGAAACGCCACAATTTCATTTGCCGCTGGAATCGACGCGTACAGATATCGGTTGCTCGTCGTGCCACATCCCACCCAGGCGATCATGCTTGCGCAAACCAGCATGACAGCCGCTGCTTTCTTTAGCATCCTTGACTCCTCAAGAAATTTGTCGAAACAAATTGGAAACGCTGGCCTGCCGGGCGTCTTCAGAATTGAGCCGCTCCCGGCAGCACTATTCGTGCTTCCTATCATACGGGACGAATGCTTTTTTGCGGAGCCGATGGGCTTATTCTCTGCGATGCCGTAGCTCTCCGGCGGGGTTGTACTTCGGCTTCAAGAAGCCAGGAGATGGGCGCGGCTAGAGGATCCCTATTAATCCCCGTGTGCTGGAGAGGGATGGGGGCCCACTGGCGCAGAAGTATTGGGCAACGCCGTATCCTCTCCGCCGCGCAGTAAGAGTCTCAAGCGGTCCAGATATACATACACCACAGGCGTGGTGAAAAGCGTGAGCGCCTGGCTCACAATCAATCCGCCCACAATCGTGATGCCCAGCGGACGATGCAGTTCCGATCCCGTGCCGTGCCCCAACGCCAGCGGGAGGCCACCTAGCAGCGCAGCCATCGTGGTCATCATGATGGGCCGGAAGCGCAGCAGGCACGCATCATAAATCGCCTCGACGGGCTTTTTGCCCTGATTGCGTTCCACTTCCAGTGCAACGTCGATCATCATGATCGCGTTCTTCTTCACCAAGCCGATCAAGAGGATGATGCCGATCATCCCAATTACGTTAAGCTCGTTATGCGTCAAAAGAAGCGCCAGCAAAGCGCCTACGCCCGCGGATGGGATTGTTGAAAGAATCGTGATCGGATGGATGTAGCTCTCGTACAGCATCCCCAGGACAATGTAGACCGCACCGAGCGCGGTGATGATCAGGATCAGCATGTTAGAACGGGAATCCTGAAAAGCGGCCGCCGTGCCTTGAAAACTGGCTTGGATGCTCGGAGGAAATCCGATCGTGCGCTCGGCTCTTTCAATGGCGTCCGTCGCTTGTCCCAGGGAAATCCCTGGTGCCAGGTTGAACGAGATTGTCACCGAAGGCAGTTGCCCCTGGTGGTTGACGGCTAGCGGTGTGTTCGATGGCTCGAAATGCGTGAACGCGGCCAGCGGGATTGGCGTTCCCGTCGTCGATTTCAAATAAATATTCTGAAGCGCCTCCGGCGTCTGCTGAAACTGCGACGCAACTTCCATCACCACGTGATACTGGTTCAGAGGCCGGTACATCGTAGAAACCTGTCGCTGCCCGAATGCGTCATAAAGAGCATTGTCGAGAGTCTGTGGTGTGATCCCCATTCGGCTCGCCGTATCGCGATCGATCACCAGCTTCGCCTGCAATCCTTTGTCCTGCTGGTCCGAGTTCTGGTCTCGCAATTCCGGCAGCGTCCTCAGCTTCTCGAGTAGACGCGGTGACCAGGCGTTCAGATCGTCAAGATTCGCGCTCTGCAGCGTGTACTGATATTGTGCGTTTCCCCACCGGCCGCCAATGGTAAGCTCTTGCGCCGACTGCAGAATGAGTGTCGCGCCCGGCACAACCGCCAGCTTTCCGCGCAAGCGGTTGATCACGTCGTCGGCGGACGCATAATGGCAAGACTCCCAGAAGTGCTGTCTTTGGCACGGACCCCGTTCCTCGAGCGGTTTCAGCATCACGAAGAATCGACCCTGGTTCAGAGCGCTTCCTCCACCTGTGAAACCTCCCATGGTGTCGACCGCAGGATCTTTCAGCACTATGGCTGCGTACCGCTTAATCTTGTCGCTCATCGACTGGAACGAGATGTCCTGAGCTCCAATTACCGTTCCCTGAATTCGCCCTGTATCCTGCTGCGGAAAGAAGCCCGTCGGCACTTTGAAATAAAGGAAAATGCTCAGCGCCGCGACCGCAATGGTCACCACCCCGGTCACCGGCTGGTGCGCGAGGACCCACCGCAGAGCGTGAGTGTAGATGGCTAGAATCCGGTCGAAACACCACTCGCTGGCTCGGTAAAAGATATTGTGCTTTTCGGTCTTCCCATGCCTCAGGAATTTCGCGCACATCGTCGGGGTTGTAGTTAGCGAAACCACGAGAGAAACCCCAATCGCGATGCTGAGCGTGACCGCAAATTCGCGGAATAGGCGTCCCACGATCCCACCCATCAGCAGCAGCGGAATGAACACGGCCACTAGCGACGTGCTCATCGAAAGAACTGTGAATCCAATCTCGGCCGCTCCTTTAAAGGTCGCTTGCACAACATCCATGCCTTGTTCCACGTAGCGCGTGATATTTTCGAGGACCACGATAGCGTCATCGACAACGAAGCCCGTGGAAATGGCCAAAGCCATCAGCGAAAGATTGTCGAGGCTGTACCCTAGCAGGTACATCGCCCCAAAAGTACCGACCAGCGAGAGTGGCACCGCGATGCTCGGAATGATCGTTGCTCGCGCCGTGCGCAGGAAGAGGAACACAACCAGAATTACAAGGACGATCGAAATCAGAAGCGTACCCTCGATATCTTTCACCGAAGCGCGGATCGTCGTCGTGCGATCCATCAAAACTGAGAGATGGATAGAGGGAGGAATTGAGGACTGGAGATACGGCAACAGTGACTTGACCCGGTCCACGGTATCAATGATGTTCGCTCCCGGTTGCCGAAAGACTGGTATCACGATGCCCGGTTTCCCGTTCACCAGCCCCAAGTTTCGCAAGTCAGCAACATCATCCTCAACCGTGGCTACATCACCGAGTCGCACCGCCGCACCATTGCTATAGGTCACAATCAATGGACGGTACTGCTCTGCGGTAAACAACTGGTCGTTGTCGCTGAATGTATACACCATCGAACCACTCGTAACCTTGCCCTTCGGGTGGTTCGCATTCGCGGCGTTCAGCGCGTTACGTACGGTGTCCAGGCCGATTCCAAGCTTGTTCAATAAAGTCGGATTGACTTCGACCCGCACTGCCGGTTGGGACGCGCCCCAAACAAAAACCTGCCCGACTCCCGGCACCTGCGACAGCTTCTGCGACAGGATCGAGTCCGCGGCATCGTACATCTGCGGTACCGTCGTTGTATCTGAGGTCAGCGCCAGCAATAAGATAGGCGCGTCCGCCGGATTTACTTTGCGGTATGTCGGATTGCTTGGCAGGTTCGCCGGTAGCTGGCTCCGGGCCGCATTGATCGAAGCCTGTACATCGCGAGCAGCAGCGTCGATATTGCGGTTGAGGTCGAATTGCAGCGCGATGCCCGTGCTGCCCAGTTGGCTCGACGACGTCATCTGATTCACCGCGGCGATGCGCCCAAACTGACGTTCCAGCGGCGTTGCCACCGCCGAGGCCATCGTTTGCGGATCGGCTCCCGGTAAACCTGCTCCTACGCTGATCACCGGGAAATCCATTTGCGGAAGCGACGCGACCGGCAGGAAATTAAACGCAAGGATTCCCGAGAGCAACAACGCCGCCGCCAACAGCGACGTGCCAATCGGTCTGCGAATAAATGGAGCCGAAATGCTCATCGTGCAATCATCATGCTTCGTCCACGTTCAATCAGTTTCAGTCCGCCGACATCGGCTCCGGCGGAATCTCGTTGCCGATTCGATAACGAGAAAATCTTTGCGCCACCCGGTCGAACCACAAATAAACCACCGGCGTGGTGTACAGCGTTAGCAACTGGCTCAACAGTAATCCGCCCACGATGGTGATACCTAGGGGCCGTCGTAATTCCGCCCCAGTGCCGGTACCCAGAGCAAGCGGCAACCCACCCAGCAGAGCCGCCATGGTCGTCATCATGATCGGCCGGAAACGGAGCAGGCACGCTTGGTAAATGGCTTCCTCGGGCGGCTTGTGTTCAATGCGCTCGGCCTCGAGTGCGAAATCGATCATCATGATGGCGTTTTTCTTCACGATGCCGATCAGAAGAATGATCCCTATGAGCGCAACCACAGTCAGATCGTTGCCTGTAATCATCAGCGCCAGAATTGCTCCCACCCCAGCCGAGGGCAGCGTGGAAAGAATCGTTATCGGGTGGATGTAGCTCTCGTACAATACACCCAGCACGATGTAAACCGTGATCACCGCTGCCAGAATCAGGAACGGTTCTGTCGCCAGGGAATTCTGGAATGCTGCGGCTGTACCTTGAAACGAGGCATGGATGCTCGGCGGCAGCTGAATGTCTTTCTCCGCCTGCTGAATCGCTTTAGTCGCATCTCCTAGCGACGAGCCCGGCGCCAGATTGAATGACAGGGTGACGACGGGAAATTGCCCCTGATGATTCACTGCGAGAGAGGTACTCGCTGACTTCATGCGCGTAAATGTCGAGATCGGCACCGGCGCTCCACTGGTCGTGACCGCCGCTCCATTTGCCGTTGGGGCCCCTGTGTTCGCTGTGACTACGCTGGGCCGTATGTAGATGTCTCGCAGGTTGGCAGGATCCTGGGCGAAATTCGGCAACACTTCCAGAATTACGTGATATTGATTCAACTGGGTGAAGATCGTCGAAACCTGTCGCTGTCCGAACGCGTCATACAGTGTGTTGTCGATCGCTTGTGGAAAGATCCCCAGCCGCGATGCTGTGTCGCGGTCGATGGTGACGTTGGTTCTCAGTCCGTTATTCATCTGGTCGGTCGCTACATCCCGCAACTCCGGCAGCGTCTGCAGCTTGGCGACCAGCTTCGGAGTCCACTGCGCCAGTTCCTGGGCATCCGCATCTTCGATCGAATACTGGAACTGTGTCCGGCTCACTCGGTCTTCCACCGTCAAATCCTGCACTGGCTGCATGTACAGCGTAATACCGTCCACCTTTGCCAGCGCTGGCTGCAGTCTGCGTATGATCGCCGACGCGTCATCCTTCCGCTCGTCGCGCGGCTTCAGGTTGATTTGAATTCGTCCTTCATTCGGAGTTGTATTGGTGCCGTCTACGCCAATAAACGATGACAGGCTCTCTACATCTTTATCCTGCAAGATGATCTTGGCCAACTCCTGCTGCCGCTGCGACATCGCGTCGAATGAGACGAAGTCGGGAGCCTGGGAGACACCCAGAATCACGCCCGTGTCCTGCACTGGAAAGAATCCCTTTGGCACGATCACATATAAAAAGAGAGTCAATACCAGCGTCGCAGCTGTCACGAGCAAGGTGGCCGGTTGGTGCTTCAGCACCCACTTCACCGTGCGGCCGTAGAAGGCAATGATCCGGTTGTAGTAATCCTCGGTTATGTCGTAAAAGCGTCCGCGTTGACCTTCCTTGCGATGTTTGAGCAGCTTGGCGCTCATCATCGGTGTCAGACTGAGCGAAACCCCAGCTGAGACCAGAATCGTTACCGCCAGCGTCATCGCAAATTCGCGGAACAACCGGCCCACGATGTCGCCCATGAATAGCAGTGGGATCAGCACGGCGATCAGCGAAACGGTCAGCGAGATGATCGTGAATCCGATCTGGCTCGATCCCTTCAACGCCGCGTCCAGCGGAGAGTCTCCCGCCTCCAGGAAGCGATCGATGTTCTCGATCATGACGATGGCGTCGTCCACCACAAAACCCGTGGAGATTGTCAGCGCCATCAGCGTCAGGTTATTCAGGCTGTACCCGAGCAGGTACATCACACCAAACGTACCAATCAACGACAGAGGCACCGCGACACTGGGAATCACTGTGGCGGACAGGTTTCTGAGGAACAGGAACACCACCATTACAACCAGTCCGATGGCCAGCATCAGTTCGAACTCAACGTCTTTTACCGAAGCCCGAATCGTCGTGGTCCGGTCCGTCAGGATCTGCACTTTGACTACGGTAGGGAGCGAAGCCTGTAACTGTGGCAACAATTTCTTGATCCGGTCGACCACACTGATGATATTGGCTCCCGGCTGCCGCTGGATGTTCACGATGACCGCCGGCGTCAGATTCATCCACGCCGCCAGCTGGTTGTTTTCCGTGCCATCGATCACGTCGGCAACGTCGCTAATTCGCACCGGCGCGCCATTGTGATAGGCAATCACAATCGGTTTGTACTGCTCGCTGGAGAAAAGCTGGTCGTTCGCGCCGATCGTATACGACTGGCGCGCACCATCGATCACGCCCTTCGCTTGATCTACGTTCGCTTGAGCCAGGGACGCCCGCAAATCTTCCAGGCTGAGCCCGTATGAAGCCAGTGCCGTCGGATTCGCCTGAATCCTTACAGCCGGCTTTTGTCCGCCGCTGATGGATACCAGGCCTACGCCGGGCAGCTGTGAGATCTTCTGCGCCAGCGACGTGTCAGCAAGATCCTCGACCTTCGATAGCGGCAACGAATCCGATGTCAGCGCCAAAGTCAGAATCGGCGCGTCGGCAGGATTCACCTTGTTGTAAATCGGTGGATTCGGCAGGTCCGTGGGTAGGTACGTTGATCCTGAGTTGATCGCCGCCTGTACCTGTTGTTCTTCAACGTCAATATTCTGATCGAGACCGAACTGCAGGGTGATGACCGAACTACCGTAGGAACTCGTCGAGGTCATCTGGCTCAGGCCAGGCACCTGCCCGAATTGTCGCTCCAGCGGAGCCGTCACCGACGACGCCATCACGTCCGGATCAGCGCCCGGATAGAATGTCACCACTTGGATTGTGGGATAGTCAACCTCGGGAAGCGCCGAGACCGGCAGTTGCATGAACGCAACCCAGCCTACCAGCAACACTCCGACCATCAGCAGCGTTGTTGCTACCGGCCGGAGAATAAATAAACGCGAAGGACTCATGAGCCTGAATTACCTGCTGATTGCCCGGCATACTTCGAACTTCCTGCCGAGTTCGAACCACCCGCAGCCTGACGCCCGCCGGACGTTCCCGCGCCCGCGTTCGGTCGCGTATTGCGCGGCTCGATATGACTGCCTCGTTGCAACTTGTCTTGTCCGTCAGTGACTACCGTGTCTCCGGGGTTTATTCCCTCCGTCACCACCGTACTGTCGCCTTGCGTCAGCGCGACTGTGACTGACTTGTCTTGCACCGTCTTATCCGGATTCACCGAGTAAACGTACGTCCCTTGCGGTCCCCGCAGAATTGCCGCCGTCGGCACCACCGTGCTGTTCTTCCGAGTCTCCAACAGTAAGTTGGCATTCACGAACTGGTTGGGCCAAAGTTTGTTATCTCTGTTATCGAATACAGCCTTCAGTTTTGCCGTCCCGGTCGTCGGATCAATCTGATTGTCGATGGTCAGCAGCTTTCCGGTCCCCAGTTTGGTTTGATCGTCCCGGCTGAGCGCATCCACCTCAAGAGTTCCATGCGTCATCTGCTGCGCGACTCTTGGGAGAACATCTTCCGGAAGTGTGAAAATCACCGCGATAGGCTGAAGTTGCGTCAGGATCAGCATCGGATTCGTATCCGCCGCGTGCACGATGTTTCCCGGATCAACTTGCCGCAATCCCACTCGCCCGTTAAACGGCGCCGTGATATGGCAATACACAATATTCAATTTTGCCGCGTCAATTTGCCCCTGATCGTTGCGCACTGTGCCGTCGAGTTGATCCACGAGCGCTTTTTGCGTGTCCACCTGCTGTTGCGCTATGCTGCCGGACGGAATTAACGTCGTATACCGCTCAAGATTCAGCCTGGCATCGCGTAACTGCGCCTGGTCCCGAAATAAAGCTGCCTGCAACTGCTCGACCTGGACTTCGTATGGCCGGGAGTCGATTTCGATCAGCAGATCTCCCTCACGAACCTCCTGCCCCTCCCGGAAGTTCACTTTCATGATCTGGCCATCCACGCGGCTCTTGATGTTCGCCGTATTGAAAGCCGTCACAGCCCCCAGCCCTGACAAATACACCGGGACGTCCTGCTTCATTACAGGGGCCACCGCCACGGAAACCGCTCGTGGAGGTCCGGCTGCCTGCGCCTTCTGTTGTTTGGAATCGGCCGAGGTGCAGCCAGATGAAATCGCGCAAACTGCCGCAAGAATGATAACGATCGCCGCGCTCGTAAGCCGTACGCCGCGGACGTCTTTTTTAAGGCCGTCGATTATATTCACAGGTTCTTCCATCACCGTCCTTAACCCGGGCTCGGTAGCATCCCATGGTTAGACGTAATATTGTAGGCTCGGTTTGCGGCAACCTAAATCCAGAGGAGGCAGGAATCTCTAATGCCGAGAGGTCTCCATCCACTCAGGTCGGAAACTTGCGTGCTGCAGTTGCTATGGCAGAACCGCCACTATAGGATCAACCGCGCGCCCATGGCGGGTCAATACTGGCCCGCATGTTTTACATACTTTTACTCGACTTGACTTTTCATTAACTTACGACACTCGAAGAGCCGCAGACGTCGGATGCTGCGATTCATATGTGGCAATATCGTCCTCATGCTGCAACGTTAATCCGATATCGTCCAGACCATTGAGCAAACAGTGCCGGACGAATGCATCCATCGGGAAACTCGCGCGAAATCCCTGTTCGTCTCTGACCTCGCACTTTTCGAGATCGATGGTTAGTTCGTAGTTGTCGACCTCTTGGGCTCGCTGCATAACAGTCGCAGCCTCGTTCTCGCTTAGCCTCACCGTCAAAAAACCGTTTTTCGTCGAGTTATTAGCAAAAATGTCGGCAAATGAGGACGAGATCACCGCCCGGAAGCCGAAGTCAGCCAGCGCCCACACAGCGTGCTCGCGCGACGACCCGCATCCGAAATTCTTTCCGGAGACCAGAATGCTCGCGCCTTCATACCTCGGCTCGTGAAGTATGAAATCCGGGTTCTTTTTTCCATCTGCGGCGAATCGCCAGTCATAAAATACAAACTGGCCGAACCCGGTCTTCTCGATCCGCTTCAAAAACTGCTTCGGGATAATCTGGTCCGTGTCCACGTTGACCCGATCCAGTGGTGCAACTCGCCCGCGATGCACTGTAAATGGTTTCATCGAACTCTCTGCACTCCCTGAATGCGCTGCACCCTTTCTCACTTGTCATCCTGAGACGCCTGCTTTTGGCGCCGAAGGACCTGAGCGAGCTGCGCGAAGCGTCGCGCGTTTTGCGGCGCGTGGATCGCGCGTTTGGCTCGCATCCTAATCGGGTGCCTGCGCCACCGCTTTCATTGAAACTTCCAATTCCTGATATCCGTGAAGTGTCCCGTAATAGCCGCCGCGGCCGCCATCATCGGACTTACTAGATGTGTACGTCCGCCCCGCCCCTGCCGCCCTTCAAAATTCCGGTTGCTCGTCGACGCACACCGCTCACCCGGCTGCAGAATATCTGGATTCATCCCCAGGCACATCGAGCACCCCGACTCCCGCCACTCGAACCCTGCGTCCTGGAAAATCTTATGCAGCCCTTCCTGCTCGGCAGCACGTTTGATTGCCTGGGACCCCGGCACCACCATCGCGCGCACCTTCGAACTTACCTTATGTCCCTTCGCCACGCGCGCCGCGGCCCGTAAGTCTTCAATTCTTGAATTCGTACACGATCCAATAAAGACGCGGTCGATCCCGATGTCTTCGATCCTCTTTCCCGGCTCTAGCGCCATATACTGCAAAGCAAGTTCTGCCGCACGCCGGTCCGATTCTTCCAGGCCCTTCACCTCTGGCACTCGACCTGTGACCGGTGCGACCATCCCCGGATTCGTCCCCCACGTCACAAACGGACAAAGCTGCGACGCATCGATCTCCACCACCTTTTCGAACTCAGCCGCATCATCCGATGGCAAACTTCGCCAATAGGCCACCGCCTTCTCCCATTCCGCTCCTGTCGGAGCGAAGCGACGCCCCTTCACGTAATTGATCGTCGTGTCATCCGGAGCCACCATCCCGGCCCGAGCACCTGCCTCGATGCTCATGTTGCAGAGCGTCATACGCCCTTCCATCGACAGCGCCCGCACCGCCGGACCCGCATACTCAATCACGTATCCGGTCGCTCCGTCTGTGCCGATCTGACCGATGATCCCCAGCGCCAGATCCTTCGCCGTGACGCCATCCGCCAAACGCCCGCGCACGTCGATCTTCATCGTCTTCGGCTTCTGTTGCGCAAGGCATTGCGTCGCCAGTACGTGCTCCACTTCCGACGTTCCAATCCCGAACGCCAACGCCCCAAACGCTCCATGCGTGCTGGTATGACTGTCACCACACACAATCGTCATCCCCGGCTGTGTTAGTCCTAACTCCGGACCGATCACGTGCACGATGCCCTGTTCCGGCGAATCCATGTCGAATAGCCGGATCCCAAACTCCTTGCAGTTCGCCTGCAGCGCGGCAATCTGCTTCGCCGCAATCAGATCCATGATGGGAGTTCCGCGCGGTTCGGTAGGAATATTGTGATCGACGGTCGCGACCGTGCGCACAGGCTGTCGCACCTTTCGGTGTGCCCCCCGCAATCCGTCAAACGCCTGCGGCGACGTCACCTCGTGCACCAAATGCAGATCGATATATAGGATGGGCGACCGGCCCTCCGGTTGCGCCACCATGTGGGCGTCCCAAATCTTCTCAAATAAAGTTCGAGCCGATCTCATAGAGATAGAGAATGAAGGAAAATTTTATACTGCTAGTTTTTCACAGCCATCCGGCCTCGGCAAGCGCGGTGTGCCGACAGCCGCAAGCCGCCAGTCCCGTTGTAAGTCCCACGGGCGATGACTCCTCTGGTTTGGGAAAGTTTCGGATGTGTGCGGAACTTCCGCATCCAGTCATCAGCGGTCCTACTCCAACCACACAGCCGTCTCCGCCACAAACTACCCGAAATCCCTGATCGATTTGGCATTATTCGCAAACTAGGCTCTTTCTAACGGCTCGTGTTTACAAGCACCTCTCGCTCGAAACGGACTTGGGACCTATGCACCGCAATGGCGGAACTCAGTACGACTCGACAAACGGCAGAACGTACAACGGAACTACCAATGGTAGGAATCTTACCTCTCTCTTGGCTGAAATCCGAGACGAGATAAGCGACTTCCTGCAAACCCGTATCTCCATGCTAAAAACGGAGTTACGGGAGAAGTCCAGCAATCTCAAAACCGCCGCACTACTCGCTGCGACAGGGGTTCTGCTGTTGTCGACCGCCTATTTGCTGATCACCTTGGCCTTGGTGGGATTAGTTGTCCTCGCATTTCCCAACAGCCCCTACCGTTGGTTTTTGGCCTTTCTCATCGTTGGCCTCCTGTGGACAGCTTTCGGTGGGATTGCCGCTTACTTCGCAAAGCGGGAACTCGAGTTAAGGGGATTACTACCGAGGCGAACCATCGAGGTACTGAAGGGAGACAAAATCTGGGTGGAAACGGAGGTTAAAAATCAGATATGAGCACAAACCCCCAAGTACAGAACCTTGAGATTCGAGCGATGGAGCAGCGCAATCAACTCCATCAGACGGTCGCCGAGTTGAAGGATAAGGTGTCCGACATGCGTGAGAAACTCGACATCAAGCAAAACGTCCGGCGGCACGCGATGCTAACTGCTCTGATTGCGGCCGGATTGGTCGTGCTCTCGAGCATCCCAATCGCCCGATCCTTCGACCGCTAGTTCTCCCAGGAGATTTCCATGCCCATGCTGCACAGTCTCATCAAGATCGCCGCAAAGCCGATCCCAGCCGTCATATCGCCAAAAACTCACTCCATCCTGGACTACATCGGCGTCGGCATTTTCTTGGCGGGCGCGGGTTGGTTTTGGCGCCACCACAAACGTGCCGCAATCGCTGCCGGTCTTTGCGGAGGTGCCACGCTTGCGATTAGCCTCATGACGGATTATCCGGGCGGCCCGCGCTTCCGGAAAGGTATTCGTTTTGACGCGCGCCGCGAAATCGATCTCGGCTTGGCCGCGATGACTGCGACCATGCCCGAATTCCTCGGCTTCAAAGATGAGCCGCAGCGTAAGTTCTTCCGAGCGCAGGGTGCTCTGATTACCGCCGTTGCCGAACTCACCGAGTTCCCGGATAGACCCAACCGCACGAAAGAATATTCCACTGCCGCCTGATATGCCGTCGCTCTGGAAATTCGGTGGCCTGACACCGCTCAGACTGGTTCAACTTGCAATCAAAAAAATCGGGCAGGACGAACTCTCCACGCGTTCCTCCGCACTCTCTTATTACTTTCTTCTGTCGCTCTTTCCTATGCTGCTGTTTCTCATCTCTCTGCTCGGCATCTTTGCCGGATCAGCTTCCCAATTTCGCGACACCATTCTTGCGGGCCTGGCGCGGGTCGCTCCCGGATCGGCTTCCAGCCTGATCCAAAACGTGCTCAGCGAGATCATCAAATCAAGCAGCGGAGTGAAACTTGCCGCCGGGATTCTCGGGGCCCTATGGGCCGCCTCTGGAGGGATTGGAGCGGTCGTCACTTCGCTGAACACGATCTATCGCACCAATGAGACCCGGCCGTGGTGGAAGCAAAAGGTTACAGTAGTCGGCCTGACTTTAGCGCTCGCAGCCCTCATCATCGTTGCTCTCGTTCTGGTCCTCTATGGCGGAAAAATCGGTGAGTTAGTGGCCTCTCACGTCGGACTCGGGTCCGCATTCAGCTTCACATGGAAAGTGCTGCAATGGCCCGTCGCCTTCGCAGCGATGTTCCTGTCCTACTCGATCATCTACTACTTTGGTCCCGACCTCGCGGAACGCAAGTGGTATTGGGTGACCCCCGGTGCCGTCGCTGGAGTGGGACTCTGGCTGCTCGCTTCTGTTGGATTTCGTATCTACCTGCACTTCTTTAATAGCTATAGCGCTATGTACGGTTCCCTCGGAGCTGCCGTCATCCTTATGCTCTGGCTCTATATCACCGGTTTCGCGATTTTGATAGGCGGCGAAGTGAATTGGGTGATCGAAAACGAGGATAAAAAGTCAATGCAGTTCGACGCCGCAAGGCGGGCCATCCTCCAGCCCGCCACGCGAAATCAGTTCAAAGCCGCATGAGCAACCGGTAACCGGCGCCAACTCACTCTCATGCTGAGCGGGGAACGAAAACGCGCAGCGTGCTCGCTCGCAGTCGAAGCACCCCAACCCGGGAACGTGGCCTTCTCGCGACGATAACCAGCACTTAGTGAATCGTCTGTTCGCTCTTTCTCACCGGAGGAGCAGTCGTAGAGCCCTGAAATTTCGGCACACCCAGTTTCGTGATCCACAGTCCGGAGTGAATGTCGTTGAAGTACATAAGGGCATTCAGCTCCGGCGTGTCACAGGTGACCGAGCAAGGCTGCCCACCCCATGTAAAGGGAAGATTCGGCCGATAGCCCTTCGAGTCGCCTGTCCAGAAGCGCGCGATCTCGCGGCCTTGGCGGTAGAGATCGCCCCGCAGCTCGCCGGAAATATCGAGCACGCGCGCTCCCCCACTGTAATATCCCTCGTACAGCATGTCGTTCGCTGCCCAGAAATTGTGCGAGCCCCCTTCGGGGGCTTCATATTGTGCGACTTCCTTCGGATGCTTGATGTCAGAGACGTCCATCACATGGCAAATGGCCCGAACCGGGATACGGTCGCGGTCTTCAATACTGAAGATCGCCGGAAAGACCTCGTCCCCGACGAACAAATAGTTCTTGTACCGGAACACACTATGCGTTCCGGCGAGCCAGCCATCGCCGTAGAGTTCGTAGTGATTGAATCGGTATTGGCTGATTAGTTTGGGATTTTCCGGGCTGCCTCCAGCCATGCCGTTGCCTACATCGAGAATGACCAAGCCGTCTCGCCAATAGGCAAGATACGCAATGCCATCTTTCACCTGCAGGTCGTGTAGATAGCGACCGCTCGACATTGATCCCATCTCGGTACTGAGAGTCACGACTGTCGGGTTCTCGACCTGAAACCGCGCGACTTCCTTCGGATGTTTCGGGTCCGCAAAGTCGATGACGCGAAGCGACCCGGTGGCATCATCGGTGAGATAAACATAGTGTCCGTCGATGTACGCGCTGTGCACGCCTCCGGTCACAGTCGCGGTGTACTCGGAGAGAACTTTCAGGTGTGAGGGATCCGTCGTATCGAGGAAGACGATTCCATTCTTTCGGTTCGACGCGCCTTCACGGGTGAAGACGCCGATCTTCTCATCGGGCGTGGTACTGATGTCATTGATGAGGCGGGCATCTACCTTCAGTGTGTCGAGCAGCTTTGGATTGGCTGGATCGGCAATGTCGTAAACGAACAGCTTGTCAGCGATCGTCGAGAGATATGCGTGATGGCCGATGATCCACTCTTCCGACATCTGTAGGTCGGGCATCGGGACGTGCGAAACGACTTCGACCTCGCGCTCTACATTACGCGGACGAACAACGACCGACGCCGAGGCACTGTGCTGCCCGCTGCTGGCCGTGATGATGTATGTGCCGGCTTTCTCGGCGACGAACGCTCCATCATCGTAGATCGAGGCCCCGCTGCCGCTGACGGACCAACGTACGCTCGGCGCTTGTCCATTATCGGCCGATCCAGCGAAATGCACCACGTCCCCGGTGCGAGCATCCATGGTGGCAGGTTTGACCGTAAGTCTGCGAACGGAATCGCGCACTACCTTAACCGTGACTTTGCCGCTCGCATCTTCGGACATTGCTTTGATCGTCGCGCTGCCCGCTCCGACACCGGTTACCAGTCCTGCGGCATCGACATTTGCCACCGAGGGCTTGTCGGACGTCCACGTGATCTTTACGTCGGACCGTGGATTGCCGTTCCCAGTGCGCGCTGTAGCCATGAGTTTCTCTGCGCTGCCCGCCACGATCGGCTTCGGCTGCTCGATTTCAAGTGTCGTAATCTTCGATGTGGCGACACTCACGGTGGCGTACCCGGTCTTGCCGGCAATCACCGCACCCACCGTGACGATCCCGGGTGCGTGAAAAGTGACCTCTCCGGATTCATCTGCCCCCGCGAGATCAAACGGAGCTGCGAACCAAACGGAAACCTTGGCATCGATTGGATTGCCCGCCGCATCTTTCGCCGCGGCGCTGAACTTCACCTTTTCCCCGACGTGCGCATCCAGAGTCTTGGGAGTGATCTCGACAAGAGCGGGAGCCACTGATGTGCTGGGAGTCTCCTGCTTTGCTGGTGCATCCTGCGACCACGAGGCTGGTATCGTGAGAGCTGCTGCCACTACGAGAACGAATGCGCTGCGTTGAAACATGCGCCCCTCCGCTTGAATTTTGCCGGACTACTGCTTGCTCGGTTCCGTCTTCCAGAAATCAATGCCTGCGGCCTGCGGACCAACGTCGATGGTCGCGACCGTTTTCATGGCCGTCAGGTCGATCACTTCAACCGTTCCCGGTTCGTCGCCCACGCCTTCGACGCTGATGAAGGCATAACGATCATCCGGAGTGACCACCGCGCCGTGAACGACTTTTCTTTTCGTCGGAATTCTTGCGAGTTCCTTTCCGCTCACCGGATCGAAGATTGAGACCGACTGTCCCCGCTTGTTGGTAGCGATCAGGCGTCCATCTTTCGTCATTGCAAGGTTGTACACGCCATTTCCAGCAGGGAAGCGCCGGGCCAGCGTCCAGTCAGACGTCTTGACCGCAACAATGTCGTTCGATTGATTGCAGGCAACGTAGATGGTCGATCCGTCGTTCGAAGGCTGCGCCCACGTGGGCGTGCAGACCGGCTTATGATCCCCCATGCTCATCTTCTGATCCATACCCGCCGGATACGGCGCGCCCGTCATCCCCATCTCTTTCCCCGGCGTGACCACGAAATAACGCGACACCGCGAACTTGCTGGTGTCGATCTCGACCAGCATGTCGTCCATCATGCACGCCGAGTAGTGCTTTGTTCCTGCGTGGTTCAGACGCGATCCATGCGGCATGGTGCAGGTCGTGATGCGCTTGACCTCAATCATCTGGTCAGTTGCAACCACTGAGATCGATGACGGAACCATATCGCCGTGGAAGTTGGCGTTGGCGACGTAGATGAAGTTGCCGTCAGGAGTGATATCGGTTGTTGCGGGGAACATTCCGAGGCTCGTGTACTTCACCACACTGTCGCTGCCGACGCGGTACTTCCACGCCGAGCCTTCTGGACGCCCATGGCCCTCGGCGACATAGAAAAATTGCTTGTCGGGCGAGACCACGATTCCGTGTGGTCCATTGATGTCCGTAGGCATCAGGCCCGTGCGCGTCTGATTTTCAATCCGTAGGCCAGCCGGTCCAAAGCGAAGGAGAACAATCTTGTCCGCCGATTCGCAGACGACGTAGACCAGGTAGTCTTGTTTGGGAGGTTCGCTGCTTACAGCCGGTGTCTGTCCTACACCACTGAGGACCAATCCCAGGCACGCCAGCGCAAGCCAGGCGCACCTCACCGGACGACCTGCTGGTATGTCAGGAATAACCGCAACCCATTTGTGCAATATATTGTTTTCGCCCGAGTTTAACCGGGACGACCCCAGAATCGACGACCTAATCTAACACAGCCTTGCGAGCCCGCTTTGCCGCTGATAGTGCCTTTACATTACGGTCTGCCGGAGGCGTGCCGGTCTCTCACATAGAGCGGTGAATCGTCATGGATCTCACGTGCGTCAGGGCTGTGTTGCTGATCGACACGAAACAGATGCTAATCACCCGTCTGCCCGGTTTACCCGCCCGCAATCGCGCCGATAATGAGGAAGGGTTCTTTCCCCGATGTCACTGCTTCGGGCAGCGGTGCGTCTGGAGAGTCGTGCGTCAAATCTTCCTGACAGGCAAAGAAGCGCAGGAACGCACGACGCTGCTTGGTTACGTGATCGCGAATCGCACCTTTCAGCATCGGGTACGCTGCTTCGATGGCATCGAGCACCGATCGCTGGGTGACGGGGCCATCCACTTGAATCTGTACTTCGTGCCCGACATGCGCCAGTGTACGAAGATGCTGCGGAAGCTCAACGCGAATGGTTACTGCCATGTCGTGCGCATCCTCACTTCACATAGGTCTCTTGCATGTAGAGAACTTTCCATTCAGTGCCCACGCGAATCCAGACCTCTCCGAAGACGCTCTTTGCTTTTGCAACCTCACCCCCGGATTTCCCCTCATATTGAGCGATGTAGGTGACCACAGCCGAATTCGGTCCAGTTGCCTTCACGTTGAAATCGCTGAGCGTATAGCTGAGAAGGTCGTATTCGTCCGGACCATTGACTTCGGTTTTCTTGTCAGCGAACGTGGTAAGTCCTTCTTCGAACTGGCGAAATCCGTCATCGATCACACTTGAAAGCGTTAACTTATCTTTGTTCTTGAAGGCTTCCCAGAGCTTGCGCACGTTTGCTTCAATTGCAGCCGCATCTGATGTCGGTTTCGCCGAGGGCTTCTCCTGCGCCGTTGCTGCGCCTGCCATCGACATTAACAACACTGCCATTGCAACCAAAGTTCGTCTCATTCGTCTCCTGAGGAACCCGCAAGTATCAAGCCAAGCACTCACGCTCTGATCGCGCTACATTACGCAAGCGTCTGTACCTCGACTGACAGCACCGACGGAAGATCGCGCACAATCGGTGCCCACGAGTCGCCGGCATCGGGAGAGACGTAGACTTGACCTCCGGTCGTACCGAAATAGATGCCGCATTTGTCGAGCGTATCGACGGCCATGGCGTCGCGTAGCACGTTCACATAGCAGTTCTCCTGCGGCAGTCCTTTGGTGAGAGGCTCCCACTCGTTACCGCCAGTTTTGCTGCGGAAGACGCGGAGCTTGCCTTCGTGCACGTAGTGCTCACCATCACTTTTGATCGGGATGACATATACGGTCTCGGGTTCATTCGAGTTCACATCGATAGCGAATCCAAAGTCCGTAGGAAGATTGCCGCTGATCTTCGTCCACTGATCACCCGCGTCGTCGGAGCGCATCACGTCCCAGTGCTTCTGCATGAATAGCACGCCCGGACGCTTCGGGTTCATCGCGATGTGATGCACGCAGTGCCCGATTTCAGCGGTCGGATTCGGAATGTACTTTGAATAGAGACCCTTGTTGATGGGCTTCCAACTCTTGCCGCCATCATCGGAGCGGAACGCGCCTGCGGCTGAGATCGCGATGTAAATGCGATTGGGATCTTTGGGATCGAGAATGACGGTGTGCAGACACATGCCTCCGGCGCCGGGCTGCCACATGGGGCCAGTGCCGTGACCGCGCAGGCCGGGGAGTTCATGCCAGTTTTTGCCGCCATCGGTCGAGCGGAAAAGCGCGGCGTCTTCAACTCCGGCATAAACGGTGTCCGGATCAGTGAGCGACGGCTCGAGATGCCACACGCGCTTGAACTCCCAAGGATGTTGCGTGCCGTCGTAGAACTGATGCGTGGTGAGCGGGGCAGCAGCGGTGTCATAGACGAACTTGTTGCTCTCGCCTTTCGGCATGCCGCCGGGGCCGGTGGTCTCGCCGGGAGGCGTCCCGGGCTGATGCCAGGTCTTGCCACCATCGTCGGAGCGCTGAATGACCTGGCCGAACCATCCGCTGGTCTGCGAAGCGTAGATGCGATTGGGATCGGCAGGCGATCCTTTCAAGTGGTAGAGTTCCCACCCGGCGAAGTGAGGTCCGCTGACCTCCCATTTGTCGCGCTTGCCATCAGCCGTAAGAATGAATGCTCCCTTGCGCGTGCCCACAAGAACTCGAACCTTGCTCATGCCTCAACTCCTCCGCTGGCTTGCTGTTGACCCAAGAATCGAAAGAATAGAACGGAATTTTAATCTAGTTGGCGGCGGAGTCAAATTGCGGCCCGTGGAGGTATCTATGGGACCTCGCGTAAGTCGCGTGATCTCAAGAATTTAAGAGTAACCTGCTGATATCAATACAGTTAGAGCTGTTCACAGCTGTTCGTCATTTTTTTATCGGGCAATCGTAAAATATTGCATCGGAAGGACTTGCGCGCTTGAGATAAGAAATGATCCCGGTAAAATCTTGATTCGAAAGCACTTGCTCGTAAATTCTTGTGACTTAATGACTTAGCTTCAAGTGCGTGTAACATTCTGAAATTCCTACGCTTGTTGGCCTGATTGAGGATCGGACTTTTCAGGTCTCGAAGGCAAGGTCAGATGTCACAATTGCACAATTATTCCTGTGGATATTGAAGGGCAACCCACCGCGGAGGACACTGGGGCCCACAGAGGAATTCGTTTCGTTCGGGGATTTCACGTGACATGCAATCATTGGAGAGCAATCATTCACAACGGCTTTCGTGCGCGCACGACCCGTGGTATTGACTGCAAGTCTGGGAGGACGTCGATGTCGTTCCAGCCCGTCATTAATGCCCGAACTGGATCGACAATCGTCCCGCTGATCTCTAGAACGAGCCATCCCTCGGGGCGTAACGCAAGCTTAGCCTGCGGAATGAGGCGTTCAATCACTTCGGTTCCGTTCGGCCCGGCAAACACGGCTCCGCGGGGTTCAAACTTACGAACCTCGAGCTGTACCTGGTCTTGCTCAGACTCTCCGACATAGGGTGGATTGGAGACGACGAAATCAAACTCGCCTGCCAGTCCCTGAAGCAAGTCGCCCTGATGGAAAATTATTCGTCCTTCGATTTGAAGCCGCGCAGCGTTGGCCCGGGCAATCTCCAATGCAGCCGAGGAGATGTCAATGGCATGAATCTCTGCCTGCGGCAACTGTTTCGCCAGTGCCAGAGCGATACCCCCGGATCCCGTTCCCACATCCACAATTCGAAGATTCGTTCGGGTCTTGCGGGCGGGCACGGTTTGGGTTTTAACCAAATCGAGGACTGTTTCGACCACGTGCTCGGTTTCCGGACGAGGAATCAATACGGCCGGACTGACGATGAGGTCCATGCCCCAGAATTCCTGATGTCCCGTGATGTACTGCGCCGGCACGCCGCGAGCCCGCTCTGACAAGGCGGCCTCATAGCGTGACTCTTCCTCCGGTGTAAGGTCCCGCTCCGGATGCGCGAACAAGTATGCTCGGTCGCAGCTCAAAGTGAAGATGAGGAGCAACTCTGCATTCATGCGCGGTGAAGGAACGTTTTCGGCGGAGAGGCGGGAGACGCCCTCATGAAGCGCTTCCTTAAGTTGCACGCTTCTATTTCACCATGGGAGAGGGCTTAAAACACGGTCTTCCAACTCGGCGTTCAATTTTCGTGTGGATTCAGCCGGACGATCTCAGCATTCAGCGCGGCGGCAAACGCCACCCACGCAGCGTACGGAATAAAAGCGTTCCCGGCAGCTCGATCGACCTTGCGCGCAGCAGAGATGTAGGAAATGATGGAGCTTTCCAGCGCCAAAACATCTGCCAGGGCCAGCGTTGGGCGCCGCTGTCCGAAGAATAATTTGGACCACTGCGCATTGGCGGCAAGCTGCGAGATCCAAAGGCGCAACGCGACATCCCGCTGGCGAGAAGGCGCAGCGCTCCAGACGCGCCAACCTGACCATGCGATTAGAGCGTAGAGAGCAGTCCAAACGACTGGGAAGGTTTTATCGGGAGGCGTGAATCCGGGTTTTTCGAGATTGCGATACCAGGCGTCCCGATTGCCATTCCGGCTGTAACGTGCGCCGTACCAGGCAGCTCCGGCGGTCGCTAAACCGAAGCCAGCCAGCGCGAGAAGAGACGTGTTTCTTGCCTTTGACATGAGCCTTAGGTGACTGCCTTAGTGAACTGGGTTGCCAGCACTATTCTGCGGCGGATTGCCGCTGCCATTCAGAAACAAGATAGATCATTTGTCCGATGTGGTGCTGCATGTGGGCAGCGCATTGAATGATCATATCCAGACGGTTGTTGCAGTTTGCGCCAACAGCGTGGTAATCCGCAGACCAGTCCTCTGGGGACTGCTTGCCGACGGTAGCGATCACCATCGCGATGGTCTCATGGAGGCGTTGGAGCGCTTCTTCCTTCAACGGAGGATTGGGGTCGTTGAATTCGCGTGGCCGATCGCGGACGTACCCAGTGTTCGCGATTTGCGCGCCAATGTAGTAATTCAAGTTACCGGTTAGGTGCAGTACAAGATGGCCGAAGCTGTTTCCGTAGCGGAACGGCTTCTTCCAGAACTGGAAGTTCGAAAGGGGCGCGGCCAGTTCGTAGACGCGGGCCGCATTGGCGAGGTAGCGGCTGGCTAGAACGGATCCGAGTGTTTCTTGCAATTCAGGCATGTTCTTCGATCGTTGAGGGCGGCCGCCCATGCTTTTGCTAAACCACGCTGGCAGTCTCCTGCTTCAATTTCTCCGCCTGATAGTGGGTGATCAGGGCTTCGATCAGGGGCTGAATTTTCCCGTCCATCACCATATCAAGCTGGTGAATGGTGAACCCGATCCGGTGATCCGTGAGCCGGTTTTGCGGAAAGTTATAAGTCCGGATTTTCTCGCTGCGATCGCCCGAGCCCACCATAGCCTTCCGTTCTTTGGCAAGAGCCTGCTGCTGCTTCTCCATCTCAATTTCGTAAAGGCGGCTGCGCAGAACGCGCATGCCTTTTTCGCGATTCTTGATCTGTGACTTTTCGTCCTGGCAGCTGACCACTGTGTTGGTGGGGATGTGCGTAATGCGAACGGCGGAATAGGTCGTATTCACGGATTGTCCGCCGGGCCCTGACGAGCAGAATGTATCGATTCGCAGGTCCTTTGCTTCGATCTTGATATCGACATCTTCAGCTTCTGGCAACACTGCCACAGTTACGGCAGAAGTATGAACGCGTCCTTGCTGTTCCGTTGCCGGCACTCGCTGCACCCGGTGCACTCCGCTTTCATACTTGAGCTGCGAGAACACCCGATTCCCTTCGATAATCGCGATGACTTCCTTCAGACCGCCAACCGACGATTCGGAAGTGGAGAGCACTTCGACTTTCCACCGCTGCATTTCGGCGTAACGGGTGTACATACGAAAAATCTCGGCAGCAAACAGGGTCGCTTCATCGCCTCCAGTGCCAGCCCGGATTTCGAGGATAACGTTCTTCTCATCGTTAGGATCCTTCGGCAGCAACAGAACCTTGAGATCTTCTTCGACTGCTCCCACGCGGCCCTGCAGGCGATCGAGCTCTTCCTGGGCGTAGGCGCGCATATCCGGATCTTTTTCCTCGGCCAAAACTGCCTTGCTCTCTGCGATTCCTTTGGTCAGGTCTTTGTATTCGCGGTACTTCTCAACGACCGGCGTGATCTCGCTATGCGCCTTGGCAGTCTTCTGATATCTCGCCGAGTCGTTCACGATGTCCGGCGAGGCTAGAGCTTGAGTCAGCTCTTCGTAGCGCGCTTCGATTTGATCCAGTCTCTCAAACATGTCAGTCGGCTCCGTTTGACGTAGCTTCCTACGTTTCGGTTCAGCCGCGATCCCGCGTATCAGCGGGGCAGAACGTATCCACCTACGTTCGTATCAGCTACGTTCCTCTACGGCATTGTAGTGGGTCAGGGGATTGGCAGGAGGTATTCGCGGCGGGGCCGCTAGGCAATTACCAGCTCGCCGCCACGCTCTTTTTCGAGCGACATAGCTTGCTCCAACGCAACGATCGCACACTGGGCCTCGTCGTCGGAGGGAGGTTTCGTGGTAATTCGCTGCAACCATAGGCCTGGAGCCGTCATGAACGCGAAAAGGGATCCGCGATGCTTGGCGGCAAACCGAATGATCTCGTACGAAATACCGGCAATGAACGGGAGCAGCACGATGCGCGACGCAAATCGCGCCCAGAAAGTGGTAAACGGCACCAGCATATAGAAGCCGATCGAGATCAGCATCACCGTCATAAGGAAGCTGGTTCCACACCGCGGGTGGAACGTCGGATACTTCTGCACCGACGCTGTATCCAGCGGGTCGCCATTCTCAAAAGCAAAGACGGTCTTGTGCTCTGCACCGTGATACTCATACACACGCCGGATGTCTTTCCACAGCGATATACCCCAAATGAACAGCAGAAAGAGCAGCAGCCGGATTCCACCATCGACCAGGTTGAAAATTACACGTCCGCCAAGAGCAGGATCGATCTTCTTTAGCTCGGTCGCTGCCAGAAGAGGGATGTACTTGTACATGAAGATGAAGAACGCGATCGAGATGACAATATTCACCGCGGCCAACCAGCTACTGATGGAAGCTGCTTTCTCTCGGTCCTCCGGCTTGACAGTCTTTTTCGTCGGTTGCAAGCCGCTATCGTCTGCCTGCGAGCCGCGCGGAGTCGAACCGTCCTGCATAATGTCTTCAATGGCCACATTGGCCGAAAAACGCAATGCCCGGTAGCCGAGGTTCATGGCATAGCCCAGCGTCATCACTCCGCGTACGACCGGCCAGCCCATCCATTTATGCTTCTCCGATGGTCGTTCGAGCGGTTCGCTCATGGTGACAACCTCGCCGGAAGGCTTGCGACAGGCGATCGCCCACGCGTGCGGAGAGCGCATCATGACGCCTTCGAGCACCGCTTGGCCGCCGACCAAGGTCTCCTCTCCACTCTCAAGTGCGGGAAGCAGTTGGACAGCTGCCAGAAATCGCAGGTAGTTTCTAATTGAACGCACGACTATTGGATGCTCCTAATGCGAGCAGGACACACATTTCAGATTATCACAGTCTCGAGCGGTAGGGATCATTGAAGATGCGCTAAGTTCTAGATGGACTGAGGCTTATTCGTAGGGCTGCCTTGCGATTGGCAGTCTGCTCGAACATCGACGTGCAAGCATCCAAGTGGAAGATTATGCAAGAGTTGGCCAAAACTGGAGAGGCAATCGGCTCAACCACCAAGAAGCTGGTAAAGACGGCAATCGTCGCGGGTTATCTAAAGTCACTCACCCCCGAAGAAGCCCAGGTGGCTTCCGTATTTCTTTCCGGCAGGCCGTTTCCTGTCTGGGAGGAGACAACTCTGCAGGTTGGAGGGCGCTCCCTTTGGCAAATCGTTGCCCAACTGGCTGGAAAAGCAGAGGATGAACTTACAGCCGCATACCGGCAGCATGGAGACTTAGGAGCGGTCGCTGGCGCTGTACTTCCGCATCGCTCCGAGAGCAACCTTACTCTCCTCAAAGTTCAGGAAGCATTCCGCTCGATCGCAGGCGCTCGAGGCCCATCCGCCAAAGCCGCTCTTGTACGCGAGCTGCTCTCTCGGGTCACACCGCTCGAAGCCAAGTACATTATCAAGATCATGACAGGAGACCTTCGGATCGGGCTGAAAGAGAGTCTCGTCGAGGAGGCAATTGCGAGAGCATACGACAGCCCGCTTTCCGCGGTTCAGCGCGCCAACATGCTGCTTGGCGACATCGGAGAAACCACAGTCCTTGCCGCTGAAGGCCAGCTGGACCAAGCACGAATGAGGCTCTTTCATCCGCTGGGGTTCATGCTAGCCAGTCCGATCGAGTCACCTGAGCAAGGTCTGAGTTACTTTGCAGAAGCGGCAGTCGAAGACAAATACGACGGGATTCGCGCCCAGGCGCACATCTGCGGTGGAGAAGTCCGGATCTTCTCGCGCACACGGGACGAGATCACAGAATCTTTTCCAGAACTGCCGCCTGCGCTTGCAGGCATTCCCAGCGACGCCATTCTGGATGGCGAAATCGTTGCCTGGGAGTATCCGGATTCTGCTCAGGAAGCGAAAGCTGTCATCGACGAGCCTGTGTCTGACGGCGGGGAAGTGAAGGCGCAGAATCTCGACCGTAGCCGTCCTTTCAGCGTTCTGCAACAGAGGCTTGGCCGTAAGCATGTCACAGACAAGATGCTCCGGGAAAATCCAGTCGCATTTCTGGTCTTCGACATTTTGTACGCCGATCAGGAATTGCTGATCGACAAGTCACTCCGCGACCGGGCACAAATCCTGGACAAACTACTGAGCGCGGAACGAACGGTTCGAGACTTCGCCGGAAGGGCGGCAGGCGCTGGCGAACAGGGAAAGCTGTTTGTCGCGGAGGGGCAACAGATCTCGTCCGCCGCTGTCATCCGCGCCTCAGTACTTCGCGCGACGTCCGCAGACGATTTAGAGCTTCACTTTGTGGCCGCACGAGCGCGCGGCAACGAAGGCTTGATGATTAAAGATCTAAATTCGACCTATAGCCCAGGCAAGCGTGGTAAAGCATGGCTCAAAATGAAGCGTGAACTCGCCACTCTTGACGTCGTGGTCACCGCTGCCGAGTTCGGCCATGGCAAACGTATTGGAGTACTGAGTGATTACACGTTTGCGGTTTGGGATGGAGACAGACTGGTTAACATCGGGAAAGCTTATTCCGGTCTCACTGATGCTGAGTTTCTGGAGATGACCTCGTGGTTTCTGGAGCACACGATCGAAGATCAGGGATTCCGGCGTATTGTCGAGCCCCAGATCGTTTTGGAAGTAGCTTTCAATAACATGATGCGTTCCGACCGGCACGAGAGCGGATATGCGCTCCGATTCCCTCGTATTATCAGGCTGCGTCCCGACAAGTCGGCCGAGGATGCCGACAGCATTGAAACTGTGAGGGAGATCTTCGAGCAACAACGCTGAGGAAGGGCTGCAGACGACCGCGCAGAAATTCCACGCTACGATCGAATTCATTCTTCAATGACTGTGATGATGGTGATGCTCTCCGTCTTCAACGACCGGGATCACGCATCCGTGAGCTGTCTCGCACAAGGCGTGCTCGAACTGAATCGTAGTGTGATCAATGCGGAAATCGTGAAGCAGCCGTTCCTTTACATCGCGCAGAATGCGCTCGCTCACTGAGGGCGGGATATCCGCGATCGAGATGTGGCAGGAGAGTGCGTGGGTCTCACTGCCAATGCTCCAGACGTGAAGGTCGTGCACGTCGTTTACGCCTTCAACCGAACGAATTGCGACCTCGATTTTTTCAAGTTTCATCCCGCGAGGCGTACCCTCGAGCAGAATGTTCAGTGTCTCCCGCACGATCCCGAAACCCGACCATAGGATCAATACTCCGATTGCTACCGAAAGCACGGAATCGATCCAGTAGTTCCCCGTAACCAGGATCGCCCAACCTCCAGCAATCACCGCCGCTGTCGAAAGCGTATCGCCAACCTGATGGAGTAATGCGCTGCGAATATTCACATCTCCGCCGGTGCGATAGAGCAGAAGGGAAATGACGCCATTCATTACAACGCCAGCCCCGGCTACCCACATCATCAGCCCGGCCTGCACGTGCTCAGGATGCTGCAGGCGTCGGAATGCCTCGTAAAAAATGAAGAACGAAACGGCCACTAAGGAGGCTGCGTTCACCAGTGCGACTAGGACTCCGGCGCGATGGTAGCCGTAGGTCTTCGTGGAACTAGCGGGCCGCGATTGCAGATAAACGGCGACCAACGAGAGCAGCAGAGCGAGAAAGTCGGAAAGATTGTGACCGGCCTCAGACAGCAACGCCAGCGAGTGAGCGCGAAAACCCGCCACTACCAGCAGGACGATATAGGCGAGCGTGACGCCCAACGAAATCGTTAAGACTCGCCTTGGGCTCCCGCCACCGTGAACATGGGCATGCATCTTCTAAAGTTTACGGTCGGCTGAGGCAAGCTTCAAGCGCGCAGGAATGTGCCCATTGAAACCTGGGGACAACCGTCGACTTGCTTGGTCCTCTCAAGTCGTTCTGTCCGAACCGATGATGGATCAGAACAGCAGATGCATACGACCCAAAGTTGCCGCTCGATCCGCAAGGTTGGTGCCTCACTTGCGATGAAAAAAGCGAAACCCAGATAGTGACAATGTTATGGACGAAATTGTTAAAGATTTTCTAATCGAGAGCAACGAGAACTTGGACCGCCTTGATCAGGAACTGGTAAAGCTTGAATCCTCCCCGTCCTCTAAGGAACTACTCGCCAGTGTGTTCCGAACAATTCACACAATCAAGGGAAGCTGTGGATTTCTGGGGTTTGCCCGGCTCGAGAAGTTGGCCCATGCTGGCGAGAGTCTCCTGTCGCGCCTGCGTGACGGACAACTTA
>Ga0070735_10000994_pt1 | contig 28359 bp, 26 predicted proteins | sample Coa_R1_FD_66443 | JGI IMG/M metagenome (GOLD analysis project Ga0070735, IMG submission 66443) | Surface soil microbial communities from Centralia Pennsylvania, which are recovering from an underground coalmine fire - Coalmine... | ecosystem: Environmental > Terrestrial > Soil > Unclassified ...
TGGCAACGTACAAAGTGCCGGTGAAGTGAACCTGGATCGGCACCGGGCCGCTGACGCTCTGGTGCTGCTGCGTGCTCTGCTGGAACAGGCTGGCGCCGACCGTCTCCAGCGGCAGCACGGACCGGGCGTGCAAGCCAGCCGCATAGTGGTACACCTGCCTGCCCAGGCTGGCCAGCTGGGCGTTGCTCAGCTGGCGGCCGGGGCCGTCGCCGACCGGCGGCTGGATATAGACGACCAGCTGGCTGCTGGACAGGTTCGGGCCGGCCGGGTTCAGCGGGTCCTCGAACTGGGTGCTGGCGATGATGCAGATGGCCATGGCCAGGAACGCGGCGAACGTGGTCGCGGCGAGCGCGGCGCCGGACCTGGCCCGGTAGCGGACCAGGTCGCGCAGCGCGATCCGGATCGCGACCGGCAGCCGTCGGCCGGTCCCGGCCGCCAGCAGGCTGATGGCCAGCGGCGCGAGCAGGAAGATACCGACAACGACGGCGACCGGGCCGCCCAGCAGGAGCAGCGTGTCGTGGCCGGTCTGGCCGCTCGGCCCGCCTGCGAAGGTCAGTCCGGCCACGCCGAGCGCGAACACGACGAGGCCAGGCGCGACGGAGCGGTGCAGCGCTTTGGGTGCAGCGGGCCGACCGGACAGCGCGGCCACGACCGGAACGCGGGCCGTAGCCGTGGCCGGGCGGCGGGAGGCGAGCACGGATGTCACGACCGGCAGCACGATCCCGGCGGCGATCGCCCACCACGGCAGGTTCGCCGCGTCGACCGCGTGGCCGGTGGCCTGCTGCAGCGCGGGCGCGTAGGCGAACCAGGCGGCGAAGCCCAGCAGCGTGCCGGCCAGCGCGGCGGTCGCGCCGACAAGCGCGCCGTTGACGATCATGACCAGGCGGACGTGGCGTTCGGTCGCGCCGATCGCGCTGAGCATGCCCAGGGCTCGCAGCCTGCGCTGCGCCATCACGGAGAAGCTGGCCACCGCGAGCAGGCCGATGAAGACCAGGCCGACCACCGCCACGACCAGGACGATCGTGGCCGGCGGGAGCCCGCCTACGTTACCGGTAGGGACGGAGACGCTCGCCGCCGCCGGGAAGCCGGCCAGAAACGCCTGGGTCGGACCGCCGTTCCCGGTAGCTTGCCGGACGGCGCTGGAACCGAGCAGCAGCACGACCTGATCCGGCGTCACGACCTGGCCGGGGGCGACCAGCGCGAACTCATCCCGCAGGTTGCTCGGGTCCTGCACGATCCCGGTCACCCGCCAGGTCCGGCCGGCGGCCTGCCAGGCGCCGCCCGGATGCACGTCGTACAGGGTGGCAACCTGGCTGGTCAGTGCGACCTGCCCGGGGCCGGCCGGGTATGTGCCGCTGACCACGCGAAGCAGCGGGGAGGTGTAGTGCCCGTGCGGGCTCTCCGCGCGCAGCTGGACCGGCTGGGTCGTCCCGGTGGTGATGTTCTGGTTCTCGATAACATCGGCCGGACCCCAGCGGCCCTGGATGACGGCGATGTCGGCGGCCAGGTGCGGGTCGCTGCCGGGCAGCGTGGCCTGCGCCGCGGCGGTGCCGAAGGTGGCGGAGTCCGGGCCGGGCAGGTGCGCGTTCGTCACGACACCGACACCCCAGATCGTGGCCGCGACCGCCGCGGTGAGCAGGCCGAGGATGAGCAGCTGCTGGCGCCATTCCCGGCGGAACAGCCGCCAGCCCCAGCGGACCACCGCCCGCCGGGCGACGACGCCGCGCGCGTCCGCGGCCAGGTCGGGTGGGTCGCGCAGCGCGACGCTCACCGGATCTCCCTGGGCGTGAGGAGGGATTCGGGGCCGGGCGGCCGGGCGGTGCGGCCGGTCACGCGCCCGTCGCGTAGGAACACCACCCGGTCGGCCCAGGCGGCCAGCTGCGCGTCGTGGGTCACTACCACCGCGGCCACGCCGCGCGCGCATGCCTCGTGCAGCAGCCGCATCACCTCGTCCGCGTTGACCGAGTCCAGGGCGCCGGACGGCTCGTCGGCCAGCAGCAGGCGGCGGTCCCCCACCACCGCGCGGGCAATGGCGACCCGCTGCCGCTCACCGCCGGACAGCTGATCGGGGAACCAGCCGGCCCGGTGGGCCACGCCGAGCGCGTCCAGTGCGGCCAGCCCGGCCGCGCGTGCCTTCGGCACCGCGACGCCGTCCAATTCCAGCGGCAGGGCCGCGTTCTCGGCGGCGGTCAGCCCGGGCAGCAGGTTGAAGTCCTGGAACACGAACCCGATCACCCGGCGCCGCAGCCGGGCCCGGCGGGCCCGCGGCATCCCTGCCACCGCCATGCCGCAGACCAGCACGTCGCCGCTGGTGGGTTCCTCCAGGCTCCCGGCGATGGTCAGCAGCGTGGACTTGCCCGACCCGCTGGGTCCCATCACCGCCACCATCTCCCCGGCCTGCACCGACAGGTCCACCCCGTCGAGGGCATGGACCTTGGCCGGCGCCTCGCCGTAGGTCTTGGACACGCCGCGCAGTTCAAGCACGCTCATCGCCGCACCCCCAGCCGACGAAGCTGGGGGGCAGGAGCGGAGCCGGCGGCGGGAGCGGGCCGGGCGGGCTCAGCGGCGGCCCGCCTGAGCCGCGTGTCGGCGGCGTCCAGCCACCGGGTCACCGCGTCGAGCCGGAACAGCTCGGCATCGACCACCAGGGCCAGGCCCAGGTCATCCCGGGCCTCGCCCTCCTTGAGCCTCGTCCACTGCTGCATCAGCTCGACCAGGTACTGGCGGTGCGCCTGGATCACCTCATGCACGTCGGTACCGGGTACCCGCGCCGCGACCAGCACCTTCATCACCAGCTCGTCGCGGGGCGGGGAGGTCAGGTCCGGCGGCATGCGCAGCCAGGCAGCCAGCGCCTCGTCGCCGCGGGGCGTGATCCGGAACCGCTTCTGCCCGGTCTTGTCCCGGCCGTCGGACCCGGCGCCGTCGGATTCGGCCAGCCCGTCACGTTCCAGCCGGCTCAGGGTCTTGTACACCTGACCCACGTTGAGCGGCCATACCTCACCGGTCCCGGCCTCGAATTCCTCCCGGAGCTGCAGGCCGTACTTGGGGCCTTCGGCCAGCAGGGCCAGGAGAAAGTGGGGAACGCTCATGACGTCACTATGCCGAGCATCATGCTGGGCATAATACTCGGCATACTGATCGCGGGCAAGGCGCGGGCGGAGGCGGCCGGGTGTCGCGGTCAGGCAGAGGCGGCCGGGTGAAGCTGTCAGGCGGAGGCGGCCGGGTGTAGCTGTCAGGCGGAGATGGCCGGTCTGCGTCTTAGGCGGCGACGGCCTGGATGCGGGCCGGGGCGGCCGGGAGCCGGGTGGCCCGGGTGTACAGGCCAAGGGTGCGGACCAGAACCATGGTGATGGCCATGAAGATCAGGCCGTCGGTGATGGCCGCGTCGGTGACCTGGTGGGTTACGGCCCACTGGCCAAGCTGAGCGGGGAACCAGTTCGACGCGCCGTAGGAGAACGCGGCGCGGGCGCCGACGATGAGCGTCCACACGATCGCGTACGGGAAGCCGGCCGCGCTGACCGGCTTGCCGGTCCTGGGGCTGCGGTAGACGCGCATCAGCGCGGTGATGACCAGGCCGCACAGTACGCCGGCCGCGAGGCCGGCCAGTTCGACGAGCAGGCCGTTGCCGTGGGTGACCGGCCGCTCGAGGAACAGCGGGATGACCAGGGCGATCGTGACTAGCGGCCGCAGGATCCGGAACCGGCCGATCTTGCGGTGCGGGCCGAGGTCGCCTTCGAGGACCGAGACCAGGACTATGCCGTTGATGATCATCGCTTCGGTCAGGGTGGACATGGTGTGCTCCTTTGATCGAGGTGCCTGTCGAGGTCACCACCATCGCCGGGACACCCCCGGCGGGGCGTCGGAGCACGGTCTGGTTCCCGGTACCACGAGCGGCCCGCGGAGGGTCAACCCGGAACTGGTACCGCGGGCCGGCGCGGTGGTACCGGCCCGGTTCGTAGCGTCGGGACCAGTCATGAACGAGCTGTCAAGGAGTGTGTGCCGTGTCCTGGCTGGAGATCCTCGCCGTCATCGCCGTCATCGGCTTCGTCATCTACCAGCAGATCGCGGGCCAGAAGGTCCAGGGCAGGCGCCTGGTGGTGCTGCCTGCCGTGCTGACCGTCATCGGTTTCGCCGACCTGCACGGGGCCGGGCACCTGCGCCCGGCGGATTACCTGTGGCTGACCGTGGGCGCCATCGGCTCGCTGCTGATCGGCGTGGCCCTGGGCGCCATCACCAGGCTCGGGTCGCGGGATGGCGTGCTGTGGGCGAAGATGCCGCTGCGCGGCCTGTGGCTGTGGGCCGCGCTGATCGTCTGGCGTGGCCTGATCATGCTGATCGCCGCCCGGGCCGGCGCGCACGTGGCCGCGTCCACCACGCCGCTGCTGTTCACCCTCGGCCTGAACCGGCTGGGCCAGGCCGCCGTCATCGCGCCCCGGGCCATGCTGGCCGGCATCCCGTTCGCCCCGGAGCGGGACGGCAGGACGTTCAGGGCCTTCGGTGCCGCCGGCCGTGACCGGTCAGCGCGATACTGAACCCATGACGAGCAGGCTTCTCTGGCTGATTCGAATCACCGGGTTGGTGCTCGTCGGGATCCTGGCCCTGATCGACCCCCCGCACTCGCACACCCAGCGGGCCGTCCAGATCGCCTGTTTCTCGGTGATCGGGGTGGCGCTGCTGGCCGGTCTGCTCGCCCAGGAATTCCCGCGCTACCGGGCCTGGGGCCTGCCCGTCGCGCTGGGCGTGATGGCCGCGGCCGGCGGCGTGGTCTGCCTGACCTCCGGCAACGGCCAGGGCATCGGCGCCTTCGCGGGCGTGGCCGCGCTCGAGGCCGGCAGCGCCACCGAGATGCCGGTCGCCGTCGCGGTCGCCGCGACCGGCATCCTCCCGATCTGGACTATCGGCCCGGTCGTCGGGGCCACGTTCGGCACGCTGGCCGGGTATCCGCTGCTGATCGTGGCCTGCCTGTCAATCGGCCGGAACCGGCGCTCTTACCGGGTGCAGGCCGAACAGGCCGCCGCGCTGCTCGAGCTATACGAACGGACGCGCGCCGAGCAGCGCCGCGCCGACCGGCTCGACGAGCGGGCCCGGATCGCCCGCGAGATCCACGACGTGCTCGCGCACTCGCTCGGCGCGCTGGGCATCCAGATCCAGGCGGCCAAGGCCATGCTGACCGACCACCGGGACGTCGATCGCGCGGTCGAGACACTCACCGACGCCCAGCGGATGGCCGCGGACGGCCTGACCGAGACCCGGCGCGCGATACACGCCCTGCGGGTGGACACGCTCCCGCTGGGCGACGAACTGGCCGGCGTGGTCGACACCCACCGGCAGCGCTACCACGTTCCGGTCAGCTTCGAGACGTCCGGAACGACCAGGGCACTGCCCCCGGACGCCTCGCTCGCGCTGCTGCGCACCGCGCAGGAGGCGCTGGTCAACGCGGCCAAGCACGCGGCCGGCCAGCAGGTCACGATCCGCCTCGACTACGAGGAAACCGGCGTCCGGCTGTCGGTCGTCAACCATCTCAACGGCACCACCGCTCCGGCCCGCGAGCCGGGCAGCGCCGGCGGGTACGGGCTGACCGGCATGCGGGAACGGCTGCGGTTGCTGAACGGGACGCTGCTGGCAGGCCCGCGTGCGGACGAGTGGGCCGTGACGGCGGAACTTCCGCTCGCCGCCGGGGACGTGGCCGCCCGATGACCGCCGACCAGCCGTTGCGCATCGTCATCGCCGACGACCAGGCCAGCGTCCGCGAGGGCCTGGTGCTGCTGCTCGGCGGGCTGCCCGGCATCGACGTGGTCGGCGCCGCCGCGGACGGCGAGCAGGCGCTGGCCCTGGTGGCCGAGCACGAACCGGACGCGATCCTGCTCGACCTGCACATGCCGGTGCTCGACGGCATCGGCGCCACCCGGCGGCTGGTCGCCGAGCACCCCGGCGTCGCCATCGTCGTGCTCACCACCTACGTGGACGACAGCTCGGTGCTCGAGGCGCTCCAGGCCGGCGCGCGTAGCTACCTCACCAAGGACGCCGACCGGACCGACATCGCCCGGGCGCTGCAGGCCGCGGCCGGCGGGCTGACCGTGTTCGACCCGCGGGTGCACGCGACGCTGCTCGCCGCGGCGACCGCGGATGCCCCGCCCGGGGCCGGCGACCGGCCCCGGGCGGCGGTCATGCCGGACGGCCTGACCCAGCGCGAGGCGGAGATCCTCGGCCTGATCGCCCGGGGCCTGACCAACACCGAGATCGCCGAGCGCCTGTTCCTGAGCAACCACACGATCAAGACCCACATCAACCGGATCTTCGCCAAGACCGGGTCCCGGGACCGGGTGGCCGCCATCGCCTACGCCCAGCGCCACGACATCAGCTGAGCGGCCGGGCGGACTCGGCGGCGGTCACGGCATCGGGGCGGGTCAGCGGGCCGCGGCGGAGCAGCGCGCCGCAGATGACGGCGCCGGCCACCAGGATGCCGGCGCACCACGAGAACACCGTGGTGTAGCTGTGCACCAGCGCGAGATGGATCAGTTGCGCGCTGGGCCGCCCGTGCGCGTGGCCGGCCAGGTAGCTGGCGGCGGCGCTGGCCGCGATCGTGTTGAGCAGCGCGGTGCCGATCGCGCCGCCGAGCTGCTGCCCGGTGTTCACGCTCGCCGCGGCGATCCCCGCGTCGCGCGGGGTCACGCCGAAGGTGCCGGTGTTGGCCGCCGCGGAGAAGATGAGGCCGCTGCCGAAACCGGCCGCCACGAGCGGCCCGAGCAGGGCCGACGCGTAACCCGAGTGCACCCCGAGCCTGGTCAGCGCGGCCATGGCCGCCGCGGTGCACAGCAGGCCGGTGACGATCAGCGGCTTCGGGCCGAACCGCGGCATCAGGACGATGTTGCCCACGTTGGCCATGACGCCGATGACCGCCACCATCGGCAGCAGGGCGAGGCCGGAGAGGACCGCTGAGTAACCCAGGTTGAGCTGCATGTAGTAGATGAGGAACAAGAAGATGCCGAACAGGGCGGACCCGAAGATCAGCATGGTGAGGTAGGCGCCGGCGCGGTTGCGGTCCAGGATGACCCGGGGCGGCAGCAGGGGCTGGGTGGTGCGCGCCTGCCAGGCGGCGAAGGCGATCAGCAGCACGGCCCCGGCGGCCAGGAAGCCCCACGTCGAGGGGGCGCGCCACCCGTGCGTCGCGGCGTTGGAGAACCCGTAGACCAGGCTGAACATCCCGCCCGAGACCGCCGCCACGCCGGGGACGTCCAGCCGGGCGCCGGGCGTGCGTGGCTGCCGGCCGAGCAGCAGCAGGCCTCCGGTGATCGCGATCGCGGCGAAGACCAGGTTGATGTACATGCACCAGCGCCACGACGCGTAGGAGGTCAGCGCGCCGCCGATCAGCAGCCCCAGACCCGAGCCGCTGGCCGCGACCGCGCCGTAGACGCCGAACGCCTTGCCGCGTTCCTTGGGGTCGGTGAACGTGGTGGTCAGCAGGGACAGGGCCGACGGCGCCAGCAGCGCGGCGAAGACCCCCTGGCAAGCGCGCGCCGTCACCAGCATCGGGAAGCTGACCGAGGCACCGCCGATGGCGGAGGCGGCCGCGAACCCGGCCAGCCCGGTCAGGAAGGTCACCTTGCGTCCGATCAGGTCGGCCAGCCGCCCGCAGAACAGCAGCAGGCTGCCGAACGACAGCGAGTACGCGGTCACGATCCACTGCCGGTCGGCGTTGGTGAACCCCAGCGCGCGCTGCGCCGACGGCAGGGCGAGGTTCATCACGGTCACGTCGAGGACGATCATGAGAGCGGCGAAGCAGATGGTGGCGAGGATCAGCCACCGCCGTGAGCCCGCGTCGCGGGCGCCGACGGTGTCACTGAACCGCCTGGTTGTCGCATGGGTGGTTGACATTTCGTTCCCTCCGTGAATTTGTCGCTCACCAGGGCTACGAACGAGCAGGCGCCCGGGGGACAGCCCGGCGCCGTGTCCCCCGCGCCGCCGTTCGTTCGTCTTGGAGATGAGAGCCGACGTGTGCAGGAGGTTGCGATGCAGTACGCGCTGATGATCTACGCCGAGCCCGGCTACGCCGAGACGGTGCCGGAGGCGGAGCAGACGGCGGTGCTCGCCGAGTGGCTGGCGCTGGCCGCGGACGCCAGGTACGTCGGCGGCGCGCAGCTGCAGCCCGCCGAGACCGCGACCTGCGTGCGGGTGGCCGGCGGCCGGACGCTGCTGACCGACGGCCCGTTCGCGGACACCAAGGAGGTGCTCGGCGGCTTCGTCCTGATCGAGGCGGCCAACCTGGACGAGGCGCTCGAGCTGGCGGCGAGCATACCCGCCGCCCGGTTCGGCGGCACCGTGGAGGTCAGGCCGGTGGTGGCACGCTGAGCGTGCTCGAGGACGTCTTCCGCGACGAGTGGGGCCGGGTGCTGGCCTCGCTGGTCAGGTTCCTCGGTGACTTCGACAAGGCCGAGGAGGCGGCACAGGAGGCGTTCGCGATCGCCGCGGAGCGCTGGCCCGCCGCGGGGGTGCCGCCCAATCCCGGCGCGTGGCTGGTGACGACGGCCCGCAACCGGGCCATCGACCGGATCCGCCGGGAACGCACCCTGGCCGAGAAGATCCACTTGCTGCCGGCGCCGGAGGCCGTGATGGACGAGTTCGACGATCTGGCCATCTTCGACGACACCGCGATCAAGGACGACCGGCTCGAGCTGATCTTCACCTGCTGCCACCCGGCACTGCCGCTTGACGGGCAGGTGGCCCTCACGCTGCGGGCGCTCGGCGGCCTGGAGACCGCCGATATCGCCCGGGCGTTCCTGGTCCCCGAGGAGACCATGAAGCGCCGCCTGTCCCGCGCGAAGGCCAAGATCAAGGCGACCGGGATCCCGTTCGCGGTGCCGGGCGCGCACCTGCTTCCCGACCGCCTCGACGCGGTGCTCGCCATCATCTACCTGATCTTCAACGAGGGCTACAGCGGCCGGATCGACCTGGCCGCCGAGGCCATCCGCCTGGGCCGGGTGCTCACCACGCTCATGCCGGACGAAGCGGAGGCGCACGGCCTGCTCGCGCTGATGATGATCCACCACGCCCGGCGGCGGGCCCGGTTCTCCGGCGAGGATCTCGTGCTGCTCGAGGACCAGGACCGTTCGCTGTGGGACATGGCCCAGATCGCCACGGGGCAGGCGGTGCTGGACCGGGCGGTCGCCCTGGGCGGCCGCGGCGCCTATGTCATCCAGGCGGCGATCGCGTCGCTGCAGACCGCCGAGCGGATCGACTGGCCGCAGGTCGCCGGGCTGTACCGGCGGCTGGCCGCGCTCACCGGCTCCCCGGTGGTGGAGCTCAACGGCGCCGTGGCCCTAGCCCAGGCCGGCGATCCCGCCGCGGCGCTGCGCGCGGTCGACCGCCTCGACCTGGATGGCTACCTCTACTTCCACTCGACCCGCGGCGAGCTGCTCCGGCGTCTCGGCCGCCACACCGAGGCGCGGGCGGCCTACCGCCGGGCGCTCGAGCTGGCTACCTCGGTGCCGGAGCGGCGGTTCCTGACCCGCCGGCTCGACCAGCTCTGACCGGCTGTCCCCGGGGCCGCGGCTCGTTCGTAGCGCTAGTGACAGCCCCGTCCGGCTCGGAAGGAGACAGGTCAATGAAGGTGCTGATGGTGCGGGCCAAGATCAAGGAAGAGAACGTCGCCGACTCGGATGCCGCCGTTGCGAAGGTCATCGCGGCCCTAGAGCAGGCCCAGCCCGCGGATGTGCGCTACGCCACGGGCACGCTCAGCGACGGCGTCACGGTCGTCGCCCTGCTCAAGCTTGACGACGACGGCGGCCACCCGCTGCGCGGGTTCCCCGCGTACGCGGAGATGGTGGAGAACCTCAAGCAGTGGTACGCGGAGCCGCCGGTTGTCGAGCAGATGACGGTCGTCGGGTCGTACGGGCTGTTCGAGAATCCGGGGTTTCCGGCTCCTGCGCAGGGCTAAGACCCGGGACGCTTGATCATTATCGTTGCCCGGCGACCGCAGTTGGCACAGGTGACGGTGACGGGCTCGGCGCCGTCGGCCGGCTCGAATGCGGCCGGCGCGCCACATCCGGGGCACCGAAGCCACGCCTGCCGCGCCTGCGGCGGCGGCTCGCTGAAGAGTTTCAGGTAATCGGCCAGCGGCGTGAGGTCCATCGCCGCCCGCCGCTGGTCGGCCGTGTCCGGATCGCGAAGGTTGTTGGGCACGTGCTGGCCGTCCCGGACCGTCACCTGGGTGCCGTATTCCTGCGGCTGGCCCTCGGCGAGCAGGACCCGGTCCGTGAGGTAGGCAAGCTCGGACCGCGTTGCCTCGCCGGCCTCCACCGCAGCGGCCAGCAGGCCGAGGCACTCGCGCTGGAACGCTGGATCGCGGTCCGCGTGCTGGGCGAGCAGCCACGCCGCATGCGCTCCGTCGGTGCCGACCATGGACGCGCCCGGCCAGCCATGCTCGGCGACCACCTGCTGCAGCCAGGGCAGGTTGTCGGCGTCGGCGGCCGCGACCGCGGCCATGTCACGCGCGTGCCGGGCAGCCTGGTCTATGTCCATCCGGCGCAGCAATTCGGCCCGCAGCGCGGTATCCATGCGGCCAGGATAGAACCGTGTAGCCAGCGGCATGCGAGCCCCGCGGGCCGGCCGCGGTCGTTCGGGGATTGTGGCACACAGGCCCCGATAGACGGGGGTCGTGGCACACGCACCCCAGGCCAGACCAGCGATCCGGGCCAGGAAACGGCACCATACCCGGTAGAGACAGCAGAGAGCCGCACTCCTGGCCGGGTTGCGGGAACCCGGGTCCCTGGTGGCGCGGATCGTCGCCGCCAGCCCCGGGCCCGACGTCCTGGACGTCGGCTGCGGGACCGGCATCGCCGGGCGCCAGTTCCTGGCGGCCGGCTGCCGGGTGCTCGGCGTCGAGCCCGACCCGCGGATGGCAGGTTTCGCCCGGCGGACCGGGATCGAGGTCGAGGCGGGGACGTTCGAGGCCTGGGACAGCGCCGGACGGCGGTTCGACGCGGTGGTGGCCGGACAGGCCTGGCACTGGGTAGACCCGGTCGCGGGCGCGGCCAAGGCGGCCGGGGTGCTGCGGCCCGGCGGCCTGCTGGCCACCTTCTGGCACGTGTTCGAGCCCCCGCAGGAGGGGGCGGACGCCTTCGGCGCGGCCTTCAGGCGGCTGGTGCCCGAGTCGCCGCTGTCCGCGCAGGCCGACCCGCGGCCGAGGGAGCAGATCGCGGCGGGCTTCGCGGCCGGGGCTGCCAGCGGGATGGAAGAGGCGGGCGGGTTCGGCGACCCGGAGCGATGGCAGCACGACTGGGAGCGGTCCTATACCCGGGACGAGTGGCTCGACCAGCTGGCCACCTCCGGCGGTCTCACCCCGCTCCCGCCGGACCGGCGAGCCGAGGTGCTGGCGCACGTTGGCGCCGTTCTGGACGCGGCAGGCCCGACCATCACGGTGCGGCTCACGACGGTGGCGATCATGGCAACACGGACCTGACCTGCGACACGCCGGCACCACATATGGTGCTTCGGATCACTGAGCCGTCAACATATTGTGTCCCGCATGACGACCATCACCGATTCCCGGCCGACCCGCATGCAGATCCGCAAGCGCAACGGCGACACCGAACCCGTCGACCTGACCAAGATCGTGCGCGCGGTGGAGCGCTGCGCGGGCGGCCTGGCCGACGTGGACCCGATGCGCGTGGCGACCAAGACGATCAGCGGCCTGTACGACGGGGCGACGACCGCGGAACTGGACCGGCTGTCGATCCAGACCGCGGCCGAGATGACCGGTGAGGAGCCCCAGTACTCGAAGCTGGCGGCTCGGCTGCTCTCCGGGTACATCGCCAAGGAGGTCCGCGGACAGCAGGTGGCATCGTTCAGCCAGTCGGTCAGCCTGGGCCACGCGGAGGGCCTGATCGGCGACCAGACCGCCCGCTTCGTCAAGGACCACGCGCGCAAGCTGGACGACGCCGTGGACCCGGCCGGGGACCTGGAGTTCGAGTACTTCGGCATCAAGACCGTCTACGACCGGTACCTGCTGCGCCACCCGGCCACCCGGCTGGTCATCGAGACGCCGCAGTACTTCCTGTTGCGGGTGGCGTGCGGCCTGTCCCGGACGCCGGGCGAGGCGACCGGGTTCTACCGGCTGATGTCGTCGCTGGCCTACCTGCCGAGTTCGCCGACGCTGTTCAACTCCGGGACCGCGCACCCGCAGATGTCCTCGTGTTTCCTGGTCGACTCGCCGCGGGACGACCTGAACTCGATCTACGCCCGGTACGCGCAGGTGGCACGGTTGAGCAAGTTCTCCGGCGGGATCGGCATCGGCTGGTCCCGGATTCGCTCCCGGGGCGCGCTGATCCGGGGTACCAACGGGCAGTCCAACGGGATCGTGCCGTGGCTGCGGACGCTGGACGCCTCGGTGGCCGCGGTGAACCAGGGCGGCCGGCGCAAGGGCGCGGCGTGCGTGTACCTGGAGCCGTGGCACCCCGACATCGAGGAGTTCCTGGAACTGCGGGACAACACCGGCGAGGACGCGCGGCGCACGCACAACCTGAACCTGGCCAACTGGATCCCTGACGAGTTCATGCGCCGGGTCGAGGCCGACCAGATGTGGTCGCTGATCGATCCCGACGTGGCGCCGGAACTCCCCGACCTGTGGGGCGAGGAGTTCGACGCGGCCTACCGGGCGGCCGAGGCGGCCGGGCGGTACGCGCGGCAGGTCAAGGCCCGCGACCTGTACGGGAAGATGATGCGCACGCTGGCCCAGACCGGCAACGGCTGGATGACGTTCAAGGACGCGTGCAACGCCAAGTGCAACCAGACCGCCGCGGCCGGGAACGTGGTGCACCTGTCCAACCTGTGCACCGAGATCACCGAGGTGAGCACCGACACCGAGACCGCCGTGTGCAACCTGGGCTCGGTCAACCTGGCCCGGCACCTGACCTCCGGCCAGGACGGGCCGCAGGTCGACTGGGACAAACTGCGGCAGACGGTGCGCACCGCGGTGCCGTTCCTGGACCGGGTCATCGACCTGACCCTGTACCCCAGCGAGCAGGCCGCGGCGTCCAACCCGCGCTGGCGGCCGGCGGGCCTGGGCGTGATGGGCCTGCAGGACGTGCTGTTCGCGCTGCGGCTGCCGTTCGACGGCGACGCCGCCCGCGACCTGTCGGCCCGGATCGCCGAGGAAATCTACCTGACCGCGCTCGAGAGCTCGGCCGATCTGGCCGCCGAGCACGGGCCGCACCCGGCGTTCGGGCAGACCCGGGCCGCGGCCGGCGTGCTGCAGCACGACCTGTGGGGCGTGCCGGGCACCCAGGCCGCCCGGTGGAAGGCGGTGCGCAAGCGGATCAAGGCGACGGGGCTGCGCAACTCGCTGCTGATCGCGGTCGCGCCCACGGCCACCATCGCGTCGATCGCCGGGTGCTACGAGTGCATCGAGCCGCAGGTGTCCAACTTGTTCAAGCGGGAGACCATGTCCGGGGAGTTCCTCCAGATCAACACCGCGCTGGTGGCCGAGCTCAAGGCGCGCGGGCTGTGGACCCGGGACATCCAGGACCAGATCAAACGGGCCGAGGGCTCGGTCCAGGGCGTCACCGCGCTGCCAGAGGAGACCCGGCTGCTGTTCCGGACCGCCTGGGAACTCCCCCAGCGGGCCCTCATCGACCTGGCCGCGGCCCGGGCCCCGTTCATCGACCAGAGTCAGTCGCTGAACCTGTTCCTGGCCGCGCCGTCCATCGGCAAGCTGTCGTCGATGTACCTGCACGCCTGGAAATCGGGCCTGAAGACCACGTACTACCTGCGATCCCGTCCGGCGACCCGAATCGCCCAGACCACTGTGGCCCCGGCGGACGCGGTGGCGTGCTCGCTGGAGAACCCGCAGAGCTGCGAGGCCTGCCAGTGACCGGCGGCGGGCGGCGGATGCTGCTTGACCCTGGCCTGGACCTGACCCTGCGGCCGATGCGCTACCCGCAGTTCTACGACCGGTTCCGCGACGCGATCCGCAACACCTGGACCGTCGAGGAGGTCGACCTGCACTCGGACCTGGCCGACCTGGCCCGGCTCTCCCCCGCCGAACGCCACCTGGTGTCCCGGCTGGTCGCGTTCTTCGCCACCGGCGACACGATCGTGGCCAACAACCTGGTGCTGAACCTGTACCAGCACGTCAACGCGCCCGAGGGGCGGCTGTACCTGTCGCGGCAGCTGTTCGAGGAGGCCGTGCATGTGCAGTTCTACCTGACCCTGCTCGACACCTACGTGCCGGACGAGGCCGAGCGGGCGGCGGCGTTCGCGGCGGTGGAGAACATCCCGTCGATCGCGCGCAAGGCCGAGTTCTGCTTCACCTGGATCGACTCGGTCTTCGGGCTGCGCGAGCTGAACGGGGCCGCGGACCGGCGGTCGTTCCTGCTCAACCTGATCTGCTTCGCCGCCTGCATCGAGGGGCTGTTCTTCTACGGCGCGTTCGCCTACGTCTACTTCCTGCGTTCCCGGGGCCTGCTGAACGGGCTGGCGTCGGGCACCAACTGGGTGTTCCGCGACGAGTCGATGCACATGGCGTTCGCGTTCGACGTGGTCGATACGGTCCGCGCCGAGGAGCCCGGCCTGTTCGACGCCGACCTGGCCGGCCAGGTCCGGGACATGATGGCCGAGGCGGTCGAATGCGAGGCGCAGTTCGCCGCGGACCTGCTCGGCCAGGGGACGGCGGGCCAGGGAATAGCCGGACTGTCGCTGGCCGACATGCGCCGCTACCTGGAGCACGTCGCGGACCGGCGGCTGGCCCGGCTCGGCCTCGAGCCGCTCTACGGCTCGGCGAACCCGCTGGCCTTCATGGACCTGCAGGACGTGCAGGAGCTGTCCAACTTCTTCGAACGCCGGGTTTCGGCGTATCAGGTCGGCGTGACCGGCGAGGTCAGCTTCGGGGAGGATTTCTGAGGTCGGCGGGGACGGGCTCGGTGTAGGTTTGCCAGGGTGCCCGATCCTGCCCCCGGCCCGCTGCGTCTGGTCCAGGCGTTCGGCAACACGCTGAGCGCCGAGCCCGCAGACCTGCTGGCCACCCGCGAGGAGGCCGCCGCCTGGCTGCACGCCGCGGCGCTGCTGCCCGCCGAGTCCGGCCTGAGCAACTCCGAACACGCCGCGCTGCTCCGGCTGCGCCAGGCGGTCCTGGACACCCTGGCCGCGCACACCGACGGCCGGGAGGACGCCGAGGCCACGGGCCGCCTGACCCGGGCCCTGGCCGAGGGACGCCTGGTCGTCACCGTGGACGCCGCGAGCATGGTCACGCTGGCCAGCGCCGCGCGGTCCAGCTACCCCAGCGTGGTGGCGGGCATCGCGGTGGCCATCGCCGAAGCCGCGGCGGCCGGCACCTGGCTGCGGCTCAAGACCTGCTCCGGCTCGGCATGCGGCCAGGTCTTCTACGACAACTCGGCCGCGGCCGGCGTCCGGGGGTGCGACACGCACTAGGCGCGGGCGGCGCCCGGGGGGTTGGACGCACTCGGCGCGAGGCGGCGCCCCCGGGGTTAGACGCACCAGGCGCGGGCGGCGCCCCGGGGGTTAGACGCACCAGGCGCGGGCGGCGCCCCGGGGGTTGGACGCACTCGGCGCGAGGCGGGGATCAACGGCCGTTCGGGAGAAAATAGAAAGACGTCCGCCGGCGCGGGCGGTCAGCGGGCGGCGGTCCAGGGCCCGAACAGGCCCGGTCCTAGCTGGTCCGCGTACCTGTCGAACGCGGCGAGCATGGCCTCCGTGTCGCCCGCGCCCGCGGCTCGCCAGTCGCGGATGGCCAGCGAGACCACAGTGGCGAACACGGCGACCAGGAGCCGGGGCCGCGGGTCGGCGTCCGGGTCGACGCCCTCGCGCCCGGCCAACGCGCCGACCAGGGCCTGGTCGTGGTCGTGGAAGTAGCGCAGGTGCGCGGCGAGCAGCGTGGGCGTGGACTCGATGAGCTCGAGGACGGTCAGATAGCTCGGCCGGTCCTGGCCCCCCGTGATCTGGGCCAGCGACTCGCGGAAGGCGCGGCGCAGCGCGGTCAGCGGGTCCTCGTCGGGCGGCCGGGCGTTGAACGCGTCCAGGAGCGCGTCGGCGCCGTCCCGGACGAAGGACAGGGCCAGGTCCTCCTTGCTCGCGAAGTACCGGAAGAACGTGCGCTCCGAGACATCGACCGCGTCGGTGATCTCCCGGACGGCAGTGTGCTCATACCCCTTGACCTCGAACAACGCCAGCGCGGCGTGGATGAGCGCCTGCCTGGTCTGCTGCTTCTTGCGTTCGCGGCGAGGGGCTTCCCGGGTTTCGGTCACCGGCTCAGCATACACGACATTCTCTGTCATGTGACATAGATTGTATTCTGACATTGTTTGTAAACTGTCATTGACTGACATATTGTTGCTGGCGGGCGCGGATCACCGCGCCGTTGCTTGAGGGGAGATAACCATGAGCCAGACCCAGACCGCCGCGGGCGGGGCCGTGGCCCGCCGGGCCGACGGTTCGGTGCGGCACGCCGGCGGGCCGCGGGGCCAGCGCGGGCTGCGGGGCCAGCGCGGGCTGGGGGGCCTGCGGGGCCAGCGCGGGTTGCGGGGCCTGCGCGGCAGTCCGGTGCTGACGCTGCTGGCCGTCGCGCTGGGCGTGATGATGGTCGCGCTGGACGGCACGATCGTGGCCGTGGCGAACCCGGCCATCCAGTCCCACCTGGGCGCGTCGCTGGCCGGCATCCAGTGGGTGACCAACGGCTACCTGCTGGCCCTGGCGGTCGCGCTGATCACGATGGGCAAGATCGGGGACCGGTTCGGGCACAAGAAGGTGTTCCTGACCGGGATCGTGGGCTTCGCGGCGACCTCGGCCGCGGTCGGGCTGGCCGGCGACATCGCCGGGAGCATCGGCCTGGTCATCGCGTTCCGGGTTTTGCAGGGGGTGTTCGGCGCCATGCTGCAGCCGACCGCGCTGGCGCTGCTGCGCAAGAACTTCCCGGCCGAGAAGCTGAACTCCGCGCTGGGCATCTGGGGCGCGGTGATCGGCGCGTCCACCGCCGCCGGGCCGATCGTGGGCGGGCTGCTGGTGCAGCACGTCAACTGGGAGGCCTGCTTCTACATCAACATCCCGGTCGGCCTGATCGCCTTGCTGACGGGGATCGCGGTGCTGCGCGAGACCTCTTCTGGCTCCGGCTCGGCGTCGCGGTCCTTTGACATTCCGGGCGTCGCGCTGCTGTCCGGTGCGCTGTTCGGCCTGGTGTGGGCGCTGATCAAGGGGGCGAACTACGGCTGGGGCAGCGGTCGGACGCTTTTGTTCCTGGGCGGGGCGGCTTTGCTCGGGCTGCTGTTCGTCTTGCGTGAGCGGCGGGCGGGGGAACCGCTGCTGCCGCTCGGGCTGTTCCGCTCGGTGCCGCTGGCGGCGGGCGTGGTGCTGGTGCTGATGCTGATGTTCGCGTTGTTCGGCGCGATGTTCTTCATGACCTTCTACCTGGAGAACGTGCACGGCCTGGGCGCGGTGGCCACCGGGGTCCGGCTGCTGCCGCTGACCGGCATGCTGATCGTGGCTTCCCCGCTGTCGGGCGCGCTGATCAACCGGCTCGGGCCGCGCATCCCGCTGGTGGGCGGGATGCTGCTGGCCGCGGTCGCGCTGTTCGGGCTGTCCCGGATCGGGCTTTCGTCGTCGCTGAACGACACGGTCCTCTGGTTCGCGCTGCTGGGCCTCGGGCTGAGCCCGGTCATGGTCGGCGCCACCGACGTGATCGTGGGCAACGCGCCGGTGCGGCTGGCCGGGGTGGCGGGCGGCCTGCAGTCGACCGCCATGCAGGTCGGCGGGACGATCGGGACCGCGGTGCTGGGCGCGATCATGTCGGCGCGGGTGGACGCCCTGCTGCCGACCCGGTGGGCGGCCGCGCACCTGCCTGCGCTTTCCGGGTCTCAGCTCGCTGAGGTGAAGAGCGCGGCGACGGTGGGGGTTGCCCCGGACGCTTCGGCCCGGGTCGCCGCGGTGGTGCACGGGACGTTTGTCAGCGGCATGAACGCGGCGTTCCTGGTCGCGGCGGTGGTGGCGCTGGCCGGGGCGCTGCTGGCCCTGCTGGTCCGGCGCGGGCGTGCCGTCGAAGGCGCGGCGGCTTCGGTCTAGCCGCGTAGCGGTCTGGCCGGTGCGGCGGTCTAGCCGGTGCGGCGGTCTGGCGGCCGGGGGCGGGGCCTCGCGGCTCGGTGGCGGGGGCCCGGCCGCCTCGCGGCCTAGGCCCAACCGCGGAAGGCATCAAGCCGGATCGAGGAGCGGATTCCATGATCGCGAAAGGTTTGACCCCAGTTTTCGGGGCCAAAGTCTTCGCGATCATGCGGAAAGTGCCAGCGGACGCTGCGGCAAACCTTGGCTGTCGAATCACAGCACACTTGCGCACCAAAGGAACCACACGCATCGGCGTCTCAGCCGCATTTTCATGACCATGAAGGGTCTTCAGTCTCCCTGGACTGAAAAGTCTTCGCGATCATTGAAATCTGGGGTGCTGCCCCGGGGGCGGGTCCTGCCAGGGGTGGACGTTTGCCCGGGGCGGGGGCTAGTCCGCAGGCCTCAGCTGGCGCGGCCCCCGCGGCGCCAGCTGAGGTGACCTGCGGATGGGCTCGCCGCACGTCGCACAGGCCGCGGCCGAGGGACGGTCGCTCAGCCGAGGGACGGTCGCTCAGCCGAGGGACTTGCGGCGGTAGAGGCGGACGGCTAGGGGGGCGAACACCAGCAGGAGCGCCGCGGACCAGGCGAGGACGGCCAGTTCGGGGTGCTGCATCGGCCAGGCGTGGACGGTGGCGGCCGGGTTCGGGTTGCCGAACAGGTGGCGGCTGGCGGCGGCCAGCGCGCTGAACGGGTTCCAGTCGGCGACCGCGCGCAGCCAGCCGGGCATGCCCTGGGTGGGCACGAACGCGTTGGAGATGAAGGTCAGCGGCAGGAACAAGATGAAGCCGAGCTGCTGGGCCGACTCGGGGCTGCGCAGCACCATGCCCAGGCACGCGCCGGCCCAGCTGAAGGCGTAGCCGAACAGCAGGGCCAGGCCGAACGCGGCCAGCGCGTCGGCGGGGCCGGTGTGCACCCGCCAGCCGATGGCCAGCCCCACCCCGGCCACCACCAGGGCACCGATGGCCTGGGTCAGCAGGTCGGCCAGGGTCCGGCCGGCCAGCACCGCGGCGCGAGACATGGGCAGCGAGCGGAACCGGTCGATGAGCCCGGTGCTCATGTCGGTGACCAGGGCCACCGCGGTACCGGGCGCGGTGCCCGCGACGCCCATGCCGAGCATGCCGCCGATCAGGTAGTCGTGGTAGTTCCCGCCGCCGGGCAGCACGATGGCGCTGCCGAACACGTAGGCGAACAGCAGCACGAAGATCAGCGGCTGGACGGTGACGTCCATCAGCGTCTCCGGCTCGCGGGCGATCCGGGCCAGGCTGCGGCCGGTCAGCACCAGCACGTCGCTGGCGCTCCAGCGCAGCCGATTTACGGAGGATGGGCGGCCGAGGGTATAGGTGGTCATGCGGCTGCTCCCTTGGTCAGCGAGAGGAACACGTCGTCGAGCGTGGGACGCTGCACGGTCAGGTTGCTGACCTGGACGCCGGCGGCGTCCAGGGCGCGGACGACCTCGGTGGTGATGCCGTCGCGCCCGGTCACCTGGGCGGTGATCCGGGCCTCGGCGTCGTCGACGCGGACCGGCCCGGTGGCGTAGGCCTTGACCACGGCCGCCGCGGCGGCGCGGTCGGCGCCCGGGGCCAGTGCGAGCACCAGGTGGTCGTCCCCGGCCTGGACCTTGAGCTGGTCGGACGTGCCGGCCGCGATCACCCGGCCGGCGTCGACGACCACGATCTGGTCGGCCAGCTGGTCGGCCTCGTCCAGGTACTGGGTGGTGAGCAGGAGGGTGGTGCCGTCGGCGGCCAGCTCCCGGATGATCTCCCACATCACCGCGCGGCTGCGCGGGTCCAGACCGGTGGTCGGCTCGTCGAGGAAGAGCACCTTCGGCCGGCCGATCAGGCTGGCGGCCAGGTCCAGGCGGCGGCGCATGCCGCCGGAGTAGGTCTTGACCGCGCGCCCGGCGGCAGCGGTCAGGTCGAAGCGGTCCAGCAGCTCGTCGGCCCGGGCCCCGGCCTGGCGGCGGGTCAGCCGGGACAGCCTGCCGATCATGAACAGGTTGGCCCGGCCGGTCAGGTAGTCATCGAGCGCCGCGTACTGGCCGGTGAGCCCGATCCGCTCGCGGACCTGGTCGGCCTGGGTGACCACGTCGGCGCCGAGCACTCGGGCGTGGCCCGCGTCCGGGCGGAGCAGGGTGGCGAGCACCCGCACCGCGGTCGTCTTGCCCGCCCCGTTCGGGCCCAGCATGCCGAGGATGCCTCCGGCCGGCACGGTCAGGTCCAGGCCGTCCAGCGCCTTGGTCGCGCCGAAGGACTTGACCAGTCCGGTGGCCTCGATGGCAGGGGTATCCGGCATGAACACCTCCTCGTACGGTGTACTAGTTCGTGCGTTGTACGATAACAGTACGCTGTACGAGAAGGCAAATGGTTTGGCCGACCGATAGGTTCAGGGCAGCGGAATGCGGGTCAGGGCGCGGTAACCGTTAGTGAAAGACCCCGGGAGGAGGCAGCGGGTGGACGGCGACGAGGAGGAGTTGTGGGTGCCGTTCGTGGCCCCGCGGGCGGCGGACCGGCAGGCGGGGCGGCTGCGCGCGCACGCGCGGGAGGACCAGCGCCGGGGCCGCAGCCACCTGCCGCGGCGGGCCGCCGCGCTGTCCCGGGACGAGATCGTCCGGGTGGCGATCCAGGTGGCCGACGCCGAGGGCGCCGAGGCGATCAGCATGCGCCGGATCGCCCGCGAGCTGAACGCCGGGACGATGTCGCTGTACTGGCACATCGCGTCCAAGGAAGAGCTGCTCGACCTGATGATCGACGCGGTCCTGGGCGGGCTCGAGCTGGGTGAGCCGTCCGGCGACTGGCGCCGCGACATGCGCGACCTGGCCCGCGTGAACCGGCTGAACCTGCACCAGCGCCCGTGGATGATGGACTTCATGGGCGGCCGGCCGCCGGCCGGCCCCAAGTCGCTGCGCAACATCGAGCGCGCGCTGGCCTCGTTCGACGGGCTGGGCCTGGCCGCCAGCGACGCCATCGACATCGTGACCGCGATCGGCACCTACGTGCTGGGCGCGGTGCTGCGCGAGATCCAGGAGCACAACAACGACTCGTTCCGGGAACAGCAGCTCGCGGACCTGACCGAGGCCGAACGCCAGCAGGCCATGACCGAGTTCGCGGAACGGATCCGCGCGACCGGCCGTTTTCCCCGGCTGATGGCGCTCATCGACGACGACATCGACCCGGACGCGGCCGAGACCCGCGACGCGCGGTTCGAGTTCGGCCTGGACTGCCTGCTGGATGGGATCGCGGCTCGAATCACCACTTGAGAATTATCCGGCCCCGCAGGCCCCGATTTCGCGCTATTCACCCCGCATACAGCGGTTTCGCCAGGTATAACCAGGAGTGATCTTGTGGACGGACGCGCCCCGTGTTGCCTGAGTCACGGATGGCGCACAAGGAGGAACCAGGCGTGAAAGCCAGAATCGCCAGCAGCGCTGCCCTGGTTCTCGGGATGAGCGTGCTGGCCGCCTGCAGCAGCTCGAGCACGACCAGCGGCGCCGCGGCCCCGACCAGCACCGCGACCGGCCCGATCACCATCGGCGCGTCGCTGTCGCTGGACGGCAACTTCCAGGCCGACGGCGAGGCGTTCCAGAAGGGGTACGAGCTGTGGGTCAAGGACATCAACGCCAAGGGCGGCCTGCTCGGCCGGCAGGTCAAGCTGGACATTCTCAATGACCACAGCCTGGTCCAGGACGTCGTGGCCAACTACCAGAAGCTGTTCGGCACCGACCACGTGGACCTGGCCTTCGGGCCGTTCTCCTCGCTGCTGACCGGCCCGGCTTCCGCGGTGGCGGCGAGGTACGGCATGGCGTTCGTGGAGGGGGCGGGCGGCGCGCCCGCGGTATTCGACACCCCGTCCAACCAGGCCGACCACAACGTGTTCGACGTGAGCCTGCCGATCGCGGACGAGATGGTCCCGCTCGTGAACTACATCGCCAACCTGCCCGCCAACGAGCGGCCGAAGACCGCGGCCTACCCGATGGCCCAGGACCCGTTCGCCGACCCGCCGGTCCAGCTGGCCGAGACGCTGCTGCACAACCTCGGCATCACGACGGTGTACAACAACGTCTTCCCGGAGGACCCGACGCAATATAAGGCGCCGGCCCAGGCGGTGGCCGCGTCCGGTGCGCAGCTCGTGGTGCTCGGATCGACCGACGTGCCGACCGTCCAGGCCTTCATGCAGGCCTTCGAGCAGGCGCACTACACGCCCAAGCTGTTCATCGCGGCAGCCGGTCCGGACCAGGGCAGCGCGTTCACCTCCGCGGTCGGCACCGGCAACGCCAACGGGATGATGGTGCCCAACGGCTGGTATCCCGGATATCAGAACACCGCCAGCCAGCAGATGGTCAGTGAGTACGTCAAGCAGTACGGCGGCAGCGCGTCGAGCGTCAACGCCGACGTGGCCGAGGCCTACTCGGTCGGCCAGGTGATCGCGCAGGCGGTCACCGCCACCGCCGGCACCGACAACGCCAAGATCATCGCCTACCTGCACAGCGGGGTCGAGCTGAACACCGTCCAGGGCACGGTGAAGTTCGACGCGCTGGGCGAGAACGGCGCCGCGGCGGCGTTCGTCTTCCAGTGGCAGAAGGGCAACTTCTACCAGGTCCTGCCGACCGGCACGGGCGGCTCGGTGCAGATCCTGGCCACCAAGCCGGCCTGGGCCAACCAGCTCACACCCGGCGCGCCGGGCACGACGGGCTGACCGTGCCCGACATAGGCAAAATCAGGGGCATTCCGGGCCCGCGGGCGGGTCCGTGGTCTTATTTCCGGTTAGGTCGTTTGATCAGCATGTGCCGGATATTTCGTATCCTGTCCAACTAAAGTTGCGGCACCCCACATTCGCGCAGCCGGAGGCGGCTGGTCCTTGTGGGCGCAGAGCGCCGCGGCGTGACGAAGCGGCTTAAAGCCCGCCGCCGCAGGCGGCCAGAGCAACAGAGCGCTTAACCAGCGAGGACATCAGCGATGGGTAACCACAGGGTGGCGAACGTCGTCACACGCGGCGGCGGACCTCAGGGCAGCACGCCGCAGCACAGCGGCGGACCTCAGGGCAGCACGCCCCAGTACGCCGGCGGACCTCAGGGCAGCACGCCCCAGTACGCCGGCGGACCCAACGGCAGCACGCCCCAGTACGCCGGCCAGGCCACGACGAGCCCGCATTTCATCAGCCCGCGCGCGCTGACCCTGCGGAACTGGCCGGTGTCCACCCGGCTGATCGCGGTGATCGTGGTGGCCCTGCTGATGGGCCTGGTCTTCGGTGGCCTGCGGGTCTCGTCGGCGGCCGACAGCGCGGACGAGTTCGGCCGCGTGACGCAGCTCGCCGAGCTCGGGCAGCAGATCACCGGCCTGGTGCAGGCGCTGGAGAACGAACGCGACCAGACCACCGCCGTCCTGCCCGTCACCGACACCAAACCCCTGACCAGCTACTACGGCGCGACCGACGCGGTGGCGGCCAAGGTCCGGTCGCTGGCCGCCGGGGTCAGCGGCGGTTTCCCGGCCAACATCCAGTCCCGGGCGGGCACCGTGATCAACGAGATCACGCACCTCAAGGTCCTGCGCAGCAACGCCCAGGCCAGCCAGTCCGCCCTGGCCGTGATCGCGGACTACGCCACCCCGATCAACGACATGATCGCGCTGAACGACCTGATCGCGCAGGGCACCTCCGACGCCCCGCTGGTCAACGACGTGCAGACGCTCAACACGCTGTCGCTGGCCAAGGAACAGGCCGCGCAGCAGCGCGCGCTGCTGTTCAACGCGTTCAAGCAGGGGGTGTTCGCCGACGGGGAGCAGCAGGCGCTGATCACCGCGCAGTCCGAGCAGCTCCAGGACCTGACGGCATACAAGGTCACCGCCACGGCCGCCGAGCAGAGGTCCTACAACAACGTCGTGAACGGACCGCTGGTCAACAACGCCCAGATCATCGAGACCTACGTCAACAACCTGGACACGCTGGCCATCGGGGCCGGCGCGCTGGGCATCAGCGCGCAGAGCGCGCCCGGGCAGTGGTACAACGCGCAGTCCGGCCAGGTCAACGACATGCAGAAGGTCGAGACCGGCATCGCCAGCTTGATCGTGTCGCGCGCCCAGTCGCTGAAGTCCGGCGCGCAAGGCTCCGCGCTGGTCACCGCGATCGTAACCGCGGTCATCCTGCTGCTGGTCCTGCTGCTCACCATCGCCGTGGCCCGGTCGCTGGTCGGGCCGCTGCGCCGGCTGCGTGAGGGCGCGCTGAACATCGCGACGGTGGAACTGCCCCAGCGGGTCCGGCTGCTCGGCGAGGCCCAGGACCCGTCCACCAGCACGGACGTGGCCCCGATCGACGTGCTGTCCACGGACGAGATCGGCCAGGTGGCGCGGGCGTTCGACCAGGTGCACTCCGAGGCGGTCCGGCTGGCCGGCAACGAGGCCATGCTGCGGAACAGCTTCAACGCGATGTTCGTCAACCTGTCGCGGCGCAGCCAGTCGCTGATCGAGCGGCTGGTCCGGATGATCGACTCACTGGAGCAGAACGAGGGCGACCCCGAGCGGCTGTCCAACCTGTTCGCCATGGACCACCTGGTCACCCGGATGCGCCGCAACTCGGAGAACCTGCTGCTGCTGGCCGGGCACGAGAACGCCCGCAAGTGGAGCGAGCCGGCCTCGCTGGCCGACGTGGCCCGCGCCGCGGTATCGGAGATCGAGCAGTACAACCGGGTCACGCTGAAGGTCCAGCCGGGCGTCTTGGTCACCGGCCCGGCCGTGTCCGACGTGGTGCACCTGCTGGCCGAGGTGATCGAGAACGCCACCATCTTCTCCGCCAAGGACACCCCGGTCCACGTGGCCGCCCAGGAACTGACCAGCGGCGGCGTGCTGATCGAGATCAGCGACAACGGGGTCGGCATCCCGGAGGCGCGGCTGGCCGAGATGAACTGGCGGCTGGACAACCCGCCGGTGATGGACGTGTCGGTGTCGCGGCACATGGGCCTGTTCGCGGTGGCCCGGCTGGCCGAACGGCACGGGGTCCGGGTCCGGCTGCGGCCGCGGTCCCCGCACGGGCTGACCGCGCTGGTCTGGCTGCCGGAAAGCGTCACCGAGCGCGAGGCCAGCATGTTCGCCGCTCGGTCCCGCCCGTTCGCCGCCCAGGCCGGCGGCTTCCAGAGCCGGAGCCCGTCTCCGGCCGCGCACGGCGCCACGCCTGCCCGCCCGGTGCCGGAGGCCCAGCCCGCCAGCCACCGGCGCGACGTCGTCGTCCCCGAGCACGCCGGCACCGGCCCGCGCGAGACCATCACCACCAGCACGGGACCGGCGCCCGTCGCCGCGGTGCCCGCCACCGCCGCCGCTGCCGCAGTGCCTGTCACCGGGCCCGCAGCCCGCAGCGCGGCCACGTCGGACTGGTTCCGCAGCCGGGCGTCGGCCGCATCCGCCGGCAACGGCAACACCAACGGGACGGCCGGGCCCGCGACCACGCCGTCGGCTGGCCAATCCACTGGCCAATCCACTGGCCAGCCTGCTAGCCAGCCGGAGGGCCGCGGCCTCGCCGGCAGCGACGGCTGGTCGGTCGGCAGGCACGCGGCGCAGATCGTGGCCGAGCCGGTCCGGGGCGACTTCACCGCCGCCGGGCTGCCCACCCGCGTCCCGCAGGCCAACCTGATCCCCGGCTCGGCCGGCGGGCGTTCGGCGGGCGCTGGCGGGCCCAGCCGACCCGGATCCGGGCCCGAGGGACAAGCACCGATCACACCGCGATCGCCGCGCTCACCGGACGTGGCTCGCAACCGCCTCAGTGGGTTCCAGCGCGGTGTCCGCCGCGCTAAAGGTCTGACCCCGGACGACGGAGAGGGAGCCGACCGTTGAGTTACACATACCGCCAGGACCTGAACTGGCTCGTCACCGACTTCACCATGCGGGTCGGGGACGTCGCGCACGCAGCCGTGGTGTCCGCCGACGGCGTGCCGCTCGCGCTTTCGGAGGACATCCCGGCCGCCTACGCCGGCCAGCTCGCCGCCATCACCTCCGGGCTGACCAGCCTGATGCAGGGCGCCGCCCGCCTGTTCGAGGCCGGCCCGCCCACCCAGGCCCTGGTCGAGATGGAAGGCGGGCTGATGTTCGTCATGGCCATCAGCGACGGCTCCAGCCTGACCGTGCTGGCCGCCCCGGAGTGCGACACGGACCTGGTGTCCTACGAGATGACCCTGCTGGTCGAGGCGGTCGGTGACGTGCTGACCCCGGCCACCCGGGCCTCGGGCGGCTTCTGACCAGGGCCGGCGGCGGGTACCACGGGCCGTTCGGGATAAATAAATTCCTTGACCGAACGGGCCGTGGTGTCACGGTCCCCGGCCGGATCACGTCAGCTGCTTCCGGTACGCGGTAAAGGTGCGGGCCACGGTGAAGCCGACCCGTTCGTACAGCCGGACGGCGCCGGTGAGCGAGTCGGCGTCCACCCCGAGCGAGGCCTGGTCGTACCCGGCGGCGCGGGCGGCGGACATCGCGGTCGCGAGCAGGGCGGTGGCGATGCCGCGCTTGCGGCCCGCCGCGCGCGTGCCGAGCAGGTTGATGTACAGGTCGCGGCGTCCGGTCCGCTCCTGCTGGGCCTCGTGCTCGCTGGCCATCAGCATGCCGAGCGGCTCGGCGCCCTGATAGGCCAGGAAGCTGAGTCCCGGCCGGAACGAGCTGGCGGCCAGGAAGTGCGCCCAGGTCCGCGGGCTGGTCTCGGCCGAGCCCCAGTGGTCGCGGAAGGACTCGTTGCGGATGAGGCGGGCCTGCTCGGCCAGGGCGGGCTGGTAGCCGGTGATCGTTATCCGGTCATCGGTCACCGGGGCGGCGATGGGCTGCGACAGATCCCGCACCATGTCGTGGAACCAGCGCACCGGCTGGTAGCCGCGCTGCTCGTACAGGGCGACCGCTCCGGCGTTGGTCGACAGGCAGCCGCTGGACAGCGCCATCGGGCAGCCGGGGAAACGCTCGTGGTTGAGCGGGACCGCGGTGCGTTCGGCCCAGTCGAGCAGTTCGCCGCCGAGCCCGCGGCCCCGGTGGGACGGGTGGACGCCGCCGTTGTGGTACACGTTCGTGTCGGGTTCGGGGACGCTGCGGAAGGCCAGCACGCCGTAGCCGACCATGGTGCGGCCGTCGTAGATCGCGATCGAGCCGCGCGGGTAATCCTGGTTCGGGTTGCCCAGTTCCTCGATCTGGTCCTGCTCGCTGGTGTACTCGTCGCTGCCGTCCGCCGCCTCGATCGCGTTCACCAGCACGGCCCAGTCGTGTGCGTCGTCCGGCGTCAGCGGCCGCCTGTCCAAGCCCATGTTCATCGATTGTGTCGCACGTTTTCGCGTGGGATCAAACGGGTTATCCCGGCTGCTCTTCGGGGTCGATGATCTGGGTGGCCTGGGACCAGACGACCTGCCAGCGCTGGTTGTCGAGCCGGTAGCAGTCGGTGTGCCAGCAGGTGAAGCCGGGTCCGTCGTCGAAGCTGATCCGGGCCTGATAGCGCAGGATCGCGAGCGGGGCGTCTGGCTCGCTGATGACCGCGATGTCGGATACCGGCTCGAAGACCCGGTATGGTATCCGGCCGGTTTCGACGGCGCTGAGGTAGTCGTCCTTGGTCAGGGCCGAGCCGTTCGGCGTGATGAGCTGGTAGTCGTCCGCGTGCAGCGGGGCGGCCGCGGCTATGTCCGTGCTGGCTAGGGCGCGCAGGCGCAGGCGCTCGAGGTCTTTAAGGTGGGTGGCCACGTTCATCTGACCTGTTCTACCTTCTCGGCTGCTTTCTTGACTGCGATTTCTTGACTGGGGGGTTAGTTTCGGGGACGGTGGGGCGGTGGAGTGGACGGGTGCGCGGTACGCGGACAAGCCGACGGTCGAGGTGCCGATCGAGATCGACGCGCCGCCGGAGCGGGTGTGGGCGATCGTGTCGGACATCGGGGCGATGCCCGGGGCCAGCCCGGAACTGCAGGCCGTGGAGTGGCTGGACGGGCGGAGCGGGCCTTCGCTCGGGGCTCGGTTCGCTGGGCACAACCGGCACGAGGCGTTCGGCGAGTGGTCCACGGTGTCGCAGATCGTGGCCTACGACCCGCCGCGGGTGTTCGCGTGGGCGGTCGGGGATCCGTCGTTCCCGGCCGCGATCTGGCGGTTCAACCTGGAGCCGCATCAGGGCGGGACGCTGCTGAGGCAGTGGGTGCAGGTGGGCCCGGGGCGTTCGGGGTTGTCGATGGCGATCGAGCAGATGCCGGACAAGGAGCAGAAGATCGTGTTCGTCCGGCTGCGCGAGTTCGAGACCAACATGGGGGCCACGCTGGCGGAGATCAAG
>Ga0070735_10000995_pt1 | contig 28349 bp, 25 predicted proteins | sample Coa_R1_FD_66443 | JGI IMG/M metagenome (GOLD analysis project Ga0070735, IMG submission 66443) | Surface soil microbial communities from Centralia Pennsylvania, which are recovering from an underground coalmine fire - Coalmine... | ecosystem: Environmental > Terrestrial > Soil > Unclassified ...
GCTCAGCGATCCATAGTGCCGGAGGTATGTCGACGAGGATGTACTTCGTATCCGGATTCATCTTTAAGATCACGAAGGCGTTACGTCCATAGCCTCCGCCCAATTCCACAATCGTGCCTCGGTCTCTGGCTGGAATAGCCGCTTGAAACGAATCGTACTCGAGAAGAGAATTTCCGAGATCCTGAGAAACCCTCATGTTGGGTCGAGGGAATATGAATGGCGGGTTGCCTTCCTCTGGCTCCTGCAGTGTGAAGAGCGCCTCCGGAAGTGACAGCTGTAGAAGATACTCCCACAATAGAAGGCTAAGAAGACCATATGAAAAGGAGTGAATCATGTTGAATGAAGAAAAATAGCTCCGCCTAGGCACATCAAGGGCCCCTCGAAGAGCACGGGAAATTGCGTGGATCGGCAAATTTCTGCAAAGGAAGATGATTTGGCTATCCCAGGGTAGAATTCTGACCCACGTAAAGTAATTCAGAGCTATCGTTCGCTTAAAATTCTCGTAACCATGCTCCTCCAATTGAGCAAGATTCATTTTGTTAAGTTCCTGCCAATATTGGGAAGGGTGCGCGAGCGGCTCTTCCTTTGCTAAGTCGGAGAACATATTAGCGATTCGCTCTGAATCCTGAGGCGCCAAGCGCCGTTGATGAGAACTTTGGTTGGCGCGAATGAACCACTCTCTTAATTTTTCTATCACCATGGCGTCCTTAGTTTGGAACCCAGCAGAAAATCCATCTCCGGTGCGGCTACCACTCTGATCGGGCATGCGGCACGGTAAATATCCAGTTTGAAAGTATTCATTTTTCTGAGCATTGGACTGGATTGTACGAGACTTTCAATACTGAACTCCGCCACCATCGAACGGTCTGTTCCATCCCGGATGCAAGATCGTAGCGTGGCTTCCAATCTACTTCCTTCTTCAGTTTCTCCGTGTTTGCCCAGATGTGCGACGCTCCTGAACCTGGCCCGCGCGCTCCGAGACGAATCAGCTCCGGGCGTCCGAGTTGCGCGCCAATTTCTTGAAGCAGGTCTCGCACCGCGACCGCGCGTCCTGAGGCGATGTTCACTGGTCCTTCCACCGTACTCTCTAATAGCGCGACAAAAGCGGAAGCGGCGTCTTCGACATGCATGAAGTCCAGAACCTGATTTCCATCCGAGCAAAGAGCGGGCTCGGCCCGCAAAAGCGATTGCACAACATAGGCGACAAGCCGCGAAGGCTCTTCGTGCGGGCCATACAAAAAGAAGATCCGTCCCCACGCCGAACTGAAACCAGTGTGCTGGCTGAACGAAGTCAGGATACTTCCCAACGCGTGCTTGCACGTTCCGTACAACGTGGCGGGAAGAAGAGGCGTTTTCCCTTCTACGCATTCGCCGCTGTTAATCTCGTATTCTGCGCAACTTCCGGCGGCTACTGCCCGCTTACCACTGTTGGCGGAAAAAGCCGAGAACAGTTCCAGGCTAGCGCGAACCCACTCAACATTTTCGCGCGCTTCCCAGAATTTCCCGGGGACCGCATACCATCCAAGATGTAGAAGGAAATCCGGACGCACCCGGTGAATCAATTCGCTGGGCGCGCCCGGCAACAGTAGATCTACCTCGTGCCAATTTACGCCGCGGAGCGATGTCGCCGGTTTTCGACGGGCGATGGCATGGACGTCATATCCCTTGGCGACCAGAAGGGGCAAGCAATGTCTGCCAATAAATCCGTTCGCACCCGTGACCAGGACGGTGCTCATAGTTTGTGATCCGCGTATGCGCGATCCCGCGCGGACAGTATGGGATTCGAAATTGGCCATTCGATCCCAAACGCCGGATCATTCCACCGGACTCCACGAGCAAATTCGGGCTGGTAACTGGCCGAAATCTGGTAAGACACTTCTGTGTTGTCGGTGAGTGTCTGAAAACCGTGCGCGAAACCTTCAGGCACGTACAGCATCTTGAGGTTTTCGGAAGTGAGCTCGGCGGCAGCCCACTTGCCATATGTCGGCGACGCGGGACGAAGATCGACAATAACGTCATAGATCGCTCCAGAGCAGCACCGGATAAGTTTGGCTTCGGCGCATGGTTCCGCCTGGTAGTGCATGCCACGAAGGGTACCGCGCCGTTCGTTCCAGGAAATGCTGCACTGAACCAGCTTCGGATTTAACCCAAGCCGCTCGAATTCTTCGGCGCACCACGTGCGGGCGAAGAATCCCCGTTCATCGGAGATGGGTTCCAGTTCAATCACGCAAGCTCCGTTCAGAGGAAGACTGATGAGTTTCATTCCACCACTTCTGGCGTCGGGATAGGGATAATAAACCGGCCGCCCCAGCTGCGGACGTCAGCGAGTTGCCGAATAATTTCCTGCCGAAGATTCCAGGGAAGAATCAAAATGTAGCCAGGCCGAGTGAGCCGGATCTTCTCTGGAGTGCAGATAGGGATGTGGGTGCCGGGGAGAAAATGGTTTTGCTTATGCGGGCTGATGTCCACCGTATAGTCGAGAAAATCCGTGCCAATCCCGCAATAGTTGAGCAGCGTGTTTCCCTTTGCGGGAGCGCCATAGCCCACGATGGACTTACCCTCTCGTTTCAGGCGGATCAGGAGATCCAGAAGAGATCGCTTGGTTTCCCGCACTCTTTCTCCGAAGCCGAAATAGGTTTGCAAATCCTGGATGCCGGCAGCGATCTCCCTTTCACGCAATTGCAATACGTTGGATTGAACCGGTTGGGACGATTCCCCCTCGTGACAAGCGTAAAGACGGAGCGAGCCGCCATGCGTCTGCATTTGTTCGACATCGAAAACTGTGAGTCCGTGTTTCCGGAAAATCTCCGCGGCGGTACAGAATGAAAAGTACGAAAAGTGTTCGTGGTAAATCGTGTCAAACTGATTTTCATCCATGAGCCGGAGGAGATGCGGGAGCTCAACTGTGATCACTCCTTGCGGCTTCAGAGCGATCTTCAAACCGGAAACGAAATCTTTCAAATCCGGCACGTGCGCCAATACGTTGTTGGCCACGATCAGATCTGCCTGTTGTCCGGACGTCTGCAGATCACGGGCAGTTTCAACTCCAAAAAACTTTGAGATCGTTGGGACACCCTTTTTTCGAGCGACTTCAGCAACGTTTTGGGCGGGCTCCACACCCAGGACAGGAATAGCCTTCTTCAGAAAATACTGCAACAGATAGCCATCGTTGCTCGCAACCTCCATCACAAGGCTTTTTGCCCCGAGATGGAACCGCTCGACGGCGCGTTCAACGTAGTCACGCGCATGATTCAACCAGGATTCCGAATACGAAGAAAAATACGCGTAATTGCCGAATATATTTTCGCGATGCTCGAACTCTTCAAGTTGCACGAGATAACAAGCACCGCAGACACGCGCGTGCAAGGGATAAAAGGGCTCCATTTGGTTCAGCTGTTCGGGCCGAAGGTAGGAGTTTGCAAAAGGAGACATCCCCAAATCCACAAAAGTGTGTTGGAGAATCGCACCGCAAAATCGGCACTCTGGAAGACTCATGGCCGGGAAAGCTGGGGCAAAATCAGCATGTTCTGATAAGAGCGAATTTGCTCCAGAGCCACGAGCCGCACGTCCTGCCGGGATTGATGAGCTTTGTACCACTGTACCGTCGCCTCCAACGCGAAATTCAGATTCCACCGGGGTTCCCACCCAAGTTTCACTTTAGACTTGGTGCAGTCGAGGCTCAAAAACTGGGCCTCATGCGGATGGGTACCGTTATCGAATTTCCAGGTCAACCCTGGGCCCCACAGTTTTCTGAGGCATTCGAGAAACGCGGATACGGAGAGATTGTCCGATTCGTTCGGGCCAAAATTCCAGCTTTCCGAGAACTGTTCCGGGTCTTGCCAGAGCTTCTCAGCGAGAGTCAGGTATCCAGACAAGGGTTCGAGTACATGTTGCCAGGGGCGGATGGCCTGAGGATTCCGGATCAAGAGATCCTTTCCCTCCAGCACCGCACGCATCGCATCCGGAATGAGCCGGTCGCTCGCCCAATCTCCTCCACCAATTACATTGCCGGCGCGGGCCGAGGCCACTGCTGTCCTTGTTTCATTTTTTGCGGAATTGAAGAAAGACTTACGAAAGGCCGCTGTGACAATTTCTGCGGCTGCCTTGCTGCTGGAGTATGGGTCAGCGCCACCCAGACGGTCTATCTCGCGATACGCCCTGTGATCTTCGCGGTTCTCGTAACATTTGTCCGAGGTGACAATGACAATACTCCTGACGGACGTCACGACGCGCGCTGCGTCAAGTATGTGAGCGGTTCCCAGAACATTCGTCGCGTACGTGCCTGAGGGATCCTCATAGGAGCGGCGTACGAGGGACTGAGCTGCCAAATGAAGAACAACTTCGGGCTTATGTTCACGCAGGGCGCGGCGCAAATGTTCCAGGTCAAGTATGTCTCCCTGGATTGATTTCATCCCTTTTTTCACGTCGGCCAGATCATACAGATTCGGCTGGGATGGTGGGACCAGGGAGTAGCCAATGACCTCCGCACCCAGATTCTGGAGCCACAGGGACAGCCAGCTTCCCTTGAAGCCGGTGTGACCCGTGAGAAAAACCCTTTTCGTCCGCCAGAAGTCCGGGTTCATGTCCAAACTTTCCATGGAGCTTTTCCGGAACTCCACATTGCTTCAAGTTGATTCTTGTCGCGGAGTGTGTCCATCGGGTGCCAGAAGCCGTCGTGTGCGTACGCCGCAAGCTGTCCCTCGCGCGCCAAGCGTTCCAGCGGCTCGCCTTCCCATACGGTTTGATCGCCGGCGATATAATCGACAACTTTCGGCGACAATACGAAAAACCCGCCGTTAATCCGGGTGTTCCCCTCAGGCTTCTCCTTGAAACTTGTGACCCGATCTCCGTTTGTAACCAGGGCTCCAAAACGTCCCGGTGGGGAGACAGACGTGACGGTGGCAAGTACTTTTTTTTGGGTGTGATGGGCGACAAGAGCCTTGAGGTCGATATTGGCAAGACCATCCCCATACGTGAAGTGGAAGTCGTCATCGCCGAGATATTGCCTTATGCGCTTGAGTCGTCCGCCGGTCATCGTTTCCAACCCTGTATCCACAAGCGTCACCTTCCATGGTTCCGCATCGTTTTGATGAACTTCCATCTTATTTTTTGCGATGTCAAAGGTGACGTCACACGTCTGCAGAAAATAATTCGCGAAATAGCTCTTGATCACGTAGCCGCGGTATCCGCAACAAATGACGAAATCGTGGACACCACTGGCGGAGTATACCTTCATGATGTGCCAAAGAATGGGCTTGCCGCCGATTTCGATCATCGGTTTCGGGCGAAGGTAACTCTCCTCGCTGATTCGCGTTCCCATACCCCCGGCAAGAATTACGGCTATCACGATTTGTTGTTGGCCCTTTCAATGGCGGCGGTTGTCGTCCGCCGGTTCTGCGTAGCGTCCGAAAGATGCACCGAGTGAATGTATCCGCCTGTTCAAAGACGGTGCAATCAGCTTAGCTTGGATCATTTCCCGAATTTAACGTGAAAACAGACGAGGATGCTCTAAAAGACACACGGACACTGGTTCGGCAGCTAGCGCCACAGTGATTTGCGGGAGAAATTCGACGCAATTCTCTATATCGATGTCTTGGAGCATATCAAGGAGGATGCCGAACTCGTTCAAGCCGCGCAACATTTGAAGGCGAACGGAGTGATTATTGTTCTGGCTCCTGCGTTCCCTTGGCTATATACACCGTTCGATGCGGCGATCGGCCACTTCCGCAGATATACCAGAAATTCTCTGCGGGCGATTGCGCCGCGCGGTTTGCGTGAGGAAAAATTCATTTATCTTGATGCTTTTGGCGTTCTTGCCTCCGCGGGCAATTTGTTATTTTTACAGGCGGCCAACGCGAGTGTGGGTCAGATGCGTTTCTGGGATAACTGCCTAGTGCCACTATCAGGGGTCATGGATCGTTTGTTGGCTTTTTCTCTGGGTAGATCGGTTTTGGCGATTTGGCGGAAAACGCCCTAGAACGATGCCCGCTGTTCCTAGACCTGTTTTTCGGCGGCGCGTGAATCGACAGCAATCGCCTCCATCAAAGCGCCTCTTCTGGCCACCCAACTGACAAATGCGAGAAGCAATGCCGGCAGCAACAGTACGATTCCAAGGATGCAGGAAAAAAGCACATGAGCGCTAAACTTATCGAGACCCATTAGAAAGCGGGTCAGCGTATTCGTCCGCCCTGTCGCACGACTGATGGTGCTCTCGACCCATCCGTACGGATCGTGCTCGAATGACGTAAAACTGAGAGTCGAAAGCGTGAGTCCAGCGCACTTCAGGGTGTGCCTCATCGACTCTGGGGTGTAATGAACGAGATGGCGCGGCACATCAAGATGCATCCACTTCGAACCGGCAAACTGCGATTGCCAGCTTGCGAAGTTGGGCACGTTGGCCACTAAGATGCCCCCAGGTGCGAGGCGGTTTGCGCATTTCCGGAGTAGCGTGATGGGCTCGCCGATATGCTCGAGAACCTGGAACAAAACGATCAAATCGAACCGCGCATCGGCCGGCAAGTCCTCGAGCGACGTCGCAATGGTATCTGATCCGAGTATTTGGCGCGCAGTTTCCCCAGCCACTTCGTTTCGCTCGATGCCAAATACGCGCCACCCACGCCGGCGGAACGCGGCCAGCATCAACCCCGGACCGCAGCCCACCTCTAAGACCGACGTGCCTTCAGGTTTGAGACGAGCCCAATGGGAAACATGCAAGCCGTAAAGAGTGCTAAGGACACGAGTAACGAACGCTCCATACGCGCGATAGCGACTTGGGTAATAGCGGTCCAATGAAACGGGTCGCGGCATCGTATATGCGGCTCCGCAGCTTGAGCACTTGACGACGCGAAACGAGTCCAAGGTTATGGGGTCTTGCGCATTGTTATATATCGATGTAAAAACAACGGCCCCACACACAGGGCAAATGTCGGCGTGAGGCAAGGTTTCTATCACTTTGGGCGATGTAGCGGTAAGCGACATTCAATGGTCTCCGTGGTGGCGGGACGGCCCCAATTAGCGCAAGCCAACGCCCGATGGCTCGTGGATACTGGCTCTGTCGCCACCCATACCCGCCTCATGATGTGCTGGCTGCAAGACGCTGCGGGACCGATCGATGAACGCATTCGGACGGTGTAATCCGTTCTTATAAGACCTGGCCACGTACATCGCCGTAAAAGCCATAGTGGCGCCGGTGTAAGCGGCGAAAAGCAAAAACGCAGCGACAAGCATCCATGGTGAATGGGTTGATACGTAACCCACACTAAGCAACAGCAGGCTGAGAAGCCAGACCGGCAGAAGGTAAATTGGCAGCCGAAGAAAAAGAGTGGAAGCAGACAAAATTCCCGCGACTGCAAAGAGCGACATCCGCATCAGGTTGTAGTGTGTGGTGCCGGCGATACGCTTCTCGCGCTTGAACGGAATGGCCGCGCGCCGGAATCCGACTCGAGCAATTGAAGCACGAAGGAACGGGAAAGAGGTGTTCTCATCGAGAACGGCATCGCGAACTTCTTTCGTGAAAAGCGAAAATTCCGCCATGTCGAGCAGGATTTCTTCATCGGCTACCGCGCGGAGCAACCTATAGAAAAATTTCCGCGCTCTCTTCATAAGCTTGGACTCAGCCCGGTCGACGCGCTCGCCGTAAACTATGTCGTACCCCTGCTCGTACTTTTCCACGAATTCCAGAATCATCTCGGGAGGATCTTCGCAATCGACGTCAATGAATACGAACAAATCACCAACCGCGTTTTTCAAGCCGCATTCGAGCGAAGCGTGGTAGCCCACATTTCTGCTCATGGTAATGAGATAAGTCGACGGCCATACCTGCCTGATCTTCTCAATCTGCTGCCGTGTGCCGTCATTTGAGGCATTATTAAGAAAAAGGAGATGGACCGCGTAATGCTCGGCAAGCTTCTCGATCACCGGCTGAATCCGTGCAAAGAACAGAGGCACAACACGATCTTCGTTATAGACCGGACATAGTATCGTAATGAGCGGAGCTTCCATTGTTTGCAAGTGGTTCTCAGTAGCGGTCGCGAGCCGCTCTTCAAGCATATGCAGCATGTAGACCCAACATCGGTCGTATCCATGTAGGAGCAAAAACTCCCCTGAGCGTATAAACATTCTCCCCAAGCCGCCACGCCCGGGCAATCCTGTTGAGATTGTGGAGTGTCGCAGGAGTTAAGCACCAGAATCGTGGACCGTTGAGCCCCACGAATGCCCTGCCAGTTGATTGCGAAAATGCGCTAGCCAATATTATGAGGATAGGTTGTAGTATGGCGCGCCCGGAGAGATTCGAACTCCCGACCCTCTGCTTCGAAGGTTGGGGGTATGAAAATCTAAATGCCTTATCGTTCGTTGCTTACGGGCAAAGTCCGTTCTGAAACCTGTCCTCGGTTGGGCTACATTGGGCTACAACTCGGATTGCAGCGGTAGCGGCTCAACAGACTTATCCTTAAATATGAATGTGAACCATCCGTGTTCGTTGCCCATTTGTCGTCCTTTGCCTCGCGTCTTCGGGTCGCCAAAAACGCTCAAAGCGCCAGACGGAGGTACACGGCGGGTACAGAACGATTTCATGCCGACTGTTCCCAAAACAGACCAGGAGATGGCGGCAACCCGTACAACGCCCGAGAAATCTCCAGTGCGGCTGTCTGTAGCGGACAATCAGTGCGGGCGGCGAATGATGGGCCAGGAGGGCCTAACCAAGAAATTTCCACCAAAAAGACTCGCTGTAGACTGAGGAAACAGCGTCACTTTTTGGGGCTTTTTCGTAACAGCGTGTAAAGTGGCATACTTTTGAGCAGTCCGATAAATCGCTATACTCCTGCAGAGTAAAAATCTGCTGTTTTACCGAAAACCCGATATTCCCCTTGTTTTTTAAAAAACGAGGCCATTTGCAGGCGTTTTAAGCCCATGAGGAGCAAACGGCTCCTTTAACCGAAATGGAAAATAGACCTGGATGGGCCGCTAGCCATGATTTCACGACCGCGAAACTTTATAGATTTATCAAAGCCCTCTGGAACTCGGGTGGGGCCCATGAGCGTACAGAAAAAACGGTGAAGTCGAATTAATTTCTGCAGAATGAACGAAAACTTTTCCTCAGAAACATCCCAAGGTTGTCACTGCTTTCAAAGTGGTTGAGTTCAGCCATCTCCAAGTACGCATGAGGATCCGGGCCCAGTCCTCGAATAGAGTGATTTTCTCCCTATATTTGCAGATCTTTGTCAGTCAAAGAGCCTAAAGAAAGGGCAGCCCTAAATTCGGTGACACATTCAGACTCCCGGGAGGCCTGGTTACGTCACGAAATCCGGTGGACGAAGACAGTATTGGTCGATGCGTAGTCGTTCTGAATAACCCTGGTTTCTAGCTCTGGTTCCCAGTCTCCAAGTAATGTGCACGCTTCCGGGAAGTCAGTGGAGAACGGGAAAGCGACTTCTTTCAGCGACCCTACACCGATGACAGGTTCCACACTGAAATTCATTGGAGTTTGGAACTCATAAGACGCCGCGGGCCGTGAATGCGTGCAATTTCACTATTCACGTATTCGATTGAGTGTTTAGCATTTGGATGATAGCTCAGCTGGTTAGAGCAGCGGACTCATAATGGGTCAGCCACTTCCCGCCTTCTTGTGTTATGAATGACTTAAATTGGGGACAATAGGCTTGAATGGGGACATTAGGGCGTAATTGACGGGGTTTCGGATACAGTTTGGAGACAGTGCGGGGACAAGACCTAGTTTTTCAGCTTGTAATATTCGTTGTCAGTATGGTCCCAATCCGCTCGAATCAGCAGCCCGCGTTTCCAAAGTTCTCGGAGGACTTTGTCCGCTCTTTCTTTACTGGGCAAAATGAATGCACGCCCGAATGTATGGCGAAGCCGATAGGGAGAAACCCGCAGCCAGTGCTTGAACGCACGCCCATCCGGTCAGTCTCCGTGGAAAGAATCAAGGCGCGTCATTAAGAGCCGCCTTCAAATACATCTCGCCTACTACACCGTTAGCCGACCGCCAGGGTCCATAGATATCTGTGTTGCGGAGCGTGCGGAGAACCCTGTCTTCAAGGTTTTGCTGGTACCGTTTCTGCAGCCAGCGGACTGAGGTACCTATGAAGCCAGCACCGAGCACAAATTGCATAGCATGGTAAGCCACCCGCAAGTATTCAATGATGACACTCGTCCTCCTATGCTGATTGTTTAGAGGAAGCGACGGCCACAATCGCGACAATGGCAACTATGGCTACGACGCTGAGACGCAGAAGGGCCGCATCCTTAGCCGACAAGGGCATCCTTACTCGCGCTGATATTACTAAGCGCATCAATAAGCTGAAGAGTGAAACCAAGTTGGGTAAACCAGAATCAGACTTACGGCCACGAAGTTCAGGGCGGCTACCTCTGGTCACCCCAAACGGAACGCCAACGGGGCGCGAAATCCTTTTTACGAGTCCATGCGCGAAGTCGCGCCGGGTGATCTGGCTGTAGTAGTCGCCAGGACGATTGAAATCACGAACCCCAACATTGCTGTCGGCATGCAGTCTGGCTATTGCTGAGAATTAGGATGCCTCCAAATTCGTCGTCCAGCGCTGGGTTATCACCGAGGCGACAATGTCCAAAACCGCACAGTATCGTTTAGGCTCCTGTCTTAGCCTTGAATCCATGGGGTCAAAAATTTGCAATGATTGGAGCGTTTGGACCTGTGGCTTGTTCAGGTTGCCTCATCAACGTTCCGGGAAAATCATTGAGGAAAATCGCCTTCAATTGCATGTGACCTAATAATGGGTGCTTATTGTGCGTTAGGAATGAGTTGAGCGATGAAAACAGCGGTCGGTTTTGGAAAGTTCTGCGGGCGTGCATGCTTAGTGCTCTGCCGACAGAAGTCGGACCCTTCGGCGAATTAATAGGACAAAATTGTGACCAGACGCAGCGCGGTAGGCGAACTTTTAGTGCAGGCAGGATTCATCGACTCCTTAGGACTTAGCCGTGCCATGGAGATTCAAACAAAAGGCAATGTGTCTCTGGGCAGGGCACTGGCCGAACTGGGACTGGCAGATGAGAACGCTGCGTGTGCGGCCATCGCAAGGGCATTGCGATTCGAGTGTTTAGGTGCGGAAGTAACCGAGATCGCACCGGAACTTGAAGCCCTACTTCCTATGAAATTCTGCCAAGAGCACTTTGTAGTGCCGTTGAGTATGAAACGGAATTCCCTTCGACTGGGCATGGCCGATCCGCTAGATTTCCCAACGATCCAAGATGTCAAGTTTCGAACCAGCAAAGATGTAGTCCCGGTGGTAGCCAGCCAGACTTCGATCGTAGCACTTCTGAATAGTTTTCTGTCAGAGGCAGTTGAAGCTGAGGAAACTTATGAGAACTTGACGGGTGCCATTCCCGAAGGCGAGGTAATAGCGGTTGGAGATGGGGAAGAAGCAATCGACGCGTCCAAGCTGGCGAAGGATACGAAACTTGCTCCCGTTATCCGGCTTGTCAATTTGATGTTGAGCGGTGCCGCAAAGGCAGGTGCGAGCGATATTCACGTTGAGCCGAAAGAAAGAACCTTGTTGGTCCGCCAGCGCGTGGACGGCCTCCTACACGATGTTTACAAAATTCCCAAACATCTTCAAGATGCCACGATCTCACGTCTTAAGATTATTTCTGGGATGGATATCTCGGATCGCCGACGCCCGCAAGATGGTAGAAGCCAATTGCGCTTTGAAGGGAAGCGAATTGACCTGCGCGTATCTACGCTACCCACGGAATACGGAGAAAAGGTGGTGATCCGACTCCTCGATCAGAAACGGGCGCAGATGACGATGGACCAATTGGACCTTACCACCGAAAACTTGCGAGTCTTGCAATCGTTGCTGACAAGGCCACAGGGAATGATTCTCGTTACAGGACCGACAGGCAGTGGGAAAAGTTCAACCCTTTACACTTCGCTCAACTCAGTGAAGTCGGCGACAAATAACATCATTACTATCGAGGACCCGGTTGAATATCATCTCGATGGGGTGAACCAAGTACAAATCAACACCAAGGCTGGAGTGACCTTTGCAGAGGGCTTGCGATCGATTCTGCGCCAAGACCCCAACATAATTTTTGTCGGGGAGATTCGAGACCAAGAAACCGCAGACATTGCCTTGCAAGCTGCTCAGACAGGCCATTTGTTGCTGAGCACCCTTCACACCAATGACGCGCCGGCCACCGTAACCCGACTTCTCGATTTGGGGATCGAACCCTTTCTGGTCGCTTCCGCCCTGATTGGGATTCTGGCGCAGCGGTTGGTTCGCCGTTCGTGTCTCTTTTGCTCGATTCCGCAAGCTCCGAGCGCGGAGGTTGCGGAAAAGCTGGGTGGCCTCGACCGGCTTCCGGCCGACGGGAAGTGGCTCGTCGGACGCGGCTGCGAAAAGTGCGGGCAATCGGGCTTCAAGGGACGCCTGGCGATCCATGAGTTGTTGGTGGTAAACGATGATCTCCGCGAACTCATTAGCCGTCGAGCGCCGGAACATGAAATCCGAAGAGCGGCGCGGATAGCTGGCATGCGAACACTGATCGAGGATGGAATTGCAAAGGCTGCTCAGGGCCTGACAACGATTGAAGCAGTTCTGAAAGTCGTAAAGCGCGATGAAGCAGCCGCAAATACTGAACTCGAGGATGCCCCTTCGAATGACCTCGCCTCTGCTTCTAGACCGGAGGCAGTAGAAATAGCCGATCGATCAGCTCCGGTGGCAGCTGCAACCCATGGCGTGGAAGAGGTCAAGAAAAAGGACCGGATACTCATCGTCGAAGATGATCGCACGATCACACACGTGGTGAAGTATTTCTTGGAGTTGGAAGGATTTGAGGTTGTCACTGTCGAGAATGGACTCATCGGTTTAGAGGCAGCAAAGCGCCAACCACCTCAAATCATCGTGACCGACTGCAACATGCCTGTTATGGATGGGGTGACAATGATAAAGGCGCTCCGGGCTGACGCACGGACGCAGGATATCTCGATCTTGATGCTCACCTCCGGAAATAGTGTCGAAGATGAGACCCGAGGATTGACAGCCGGCGCTGACGATTACGTTCTTAAGCCGGTAGAGCCTCGCAGACTTGTTGCTCGCATTAAAACGTTGCTGGCTCGCTCGAAAAGAAGACAAATCACGGTTCCGAAATGAGAACAACATGACGCAAATCGTGGTTGAGAGGAAAGCGCTTCTGGAGAACATCGGGGTTGACGCTGAATTTCTCAATACGCTTATCGAGATATTTTTGGCTGATTGCCCGGGGAAACTATCGGCAATCCGGGCGGGCATGGTGACGCGTAATCCTCGCGAACTCGTGAACGCCTTACATAGCTTGAAAGGAGCCGTAAGCATTTTTGGCGCAAAGAAATCTGTCGATGCCATACAGAACCTGGAATCTATCGTGCCCGAGTGGAAGCAGGATGAGCTACATGAAGACTTTGCCCTACTCGAACGGGGAATTGCTCTCCTTACATTCGCCCTCGGGAAAATTGTCAAGGAACCGATCTGATGATGGCCTCGTCGCCTCACTTTTCTTGGAGTGGATTGAACCGAACCGTGCATGTTCGGGTTTGGCATTTCGAGCCTGTCGTTTTTCATTAGGCAGTGGGTTCGCAGTTGTATGCAACCTTTGCTGTTGCTCGTATGAGATTATCGCTCAAATGGTTTGGCTATTTAACTTGCACCTACGAGAGTTCTTCTCTAAGTACCGTCCCAAGTCGGCTTGCCTATGTCTCGATGTAGAACGCTTGTTGAATCGATTGGCTGTTTGTTTTCTATTATGGTGCAACGATGAAGCATTTCGATATGGGTATGGTCGGGTCTTACGACTATCGCCTTGTTGCTCTATCCGTATTTATCGCGATACTCGCCTCTTATGCAGCACTCGACCTCGCCGGTCGAGTAGCGTGTGCTCAGGGTCGGTCACGCCTCCGCTGGTTGAGTGGAGGAGCTGTCGCAATGGGGATTGGTATCTGGTCAATGCACTACATTGGGATGCTGGCGTTCCGTTTGCCTGTCCCAGTGCAATATGATTGGCCCACCGTATTGCTATCGCTCCTGGCTGCCGTCTTCGCGTCCGCTGTGGCGTTATTCGTTGTGAGCCGACGCAAAATGGGGCCATTTCGAGCAATGGTCGGCTGCATCTTCATGGGTAGTGGCATAGCGTCTATGCACTACGTTGGAATGTCGGCGATGCGATTTCCCGGGATGTGCCTTTATAATTCCGCACTCGTCATTTTGTCAGTCGTCCTTGCGATCGTGATTTCTTTGGTTGCGTTGTGGTTGACTTTTTATCTTAGAGACGAGACCACATCCGGAGGTTGGCCAAAAATTATCAGTGCGTTGACGATGGGTGCGGCGATCCCGGTCATGCATTACACAGGAATGGCAGCAGCCCGTTTTGTACCCGCTATGTCGAGCCCGCGGGAAATGACGCACTCCATAAGTATCTCGCTCCTTGGAGGTGTCGGCATTAGCGTCGTGACTTTCATGGTTCTTGGGCTTGTACTTCTCACGTCGCTGTCTGATCGACGGCTTAGGGTAAAGGCTTTGGAACTGGAGTCCAGCGAGCAACGCTACCGCCAAAGTATTGAAACAGCGCTCGATTCATTCATTGGGACTGACTCAAACGGGATTATTACAGATTGGAATCCTCAAGCGCAAACAACCTTCGGATGGTCACAATCTGAGGCTATCGGGCAGAGCCTTTATCAAACAATTGTGCCTGAGCATCATCGTGGCGAGTAATCAATGACATTCTCGACTTCTCCAAGATCGAGGCGGGAAAAACTGAATTGGAGTTGGACGACTTCAATTTGCGGGATAGGTTGGAATCGATGCTGAAAACACTAGCGCTGCAGGCGGACGAAAAGGGGGTAGAGCTTCTGTGCGAGATAGCTCCGTCAGTTCCGGATGTTGTCCAGGGAGATTCCAACCGGCTATGCCAAGTCCTGGTTAACCTTATCGGGAATGCCATTAAGTTTACAGATCATGGTGAGGTGGCATTAAACGTTCAAGTCGAGACCGAGGACGGTCACAACCGAATCATACGTTTTACTGTATCGGACACGGGGATTGGCATTCCTCCCGAGAAGCAAAAATTAATCTTTCAGCCTTTCGCCCAGGCGGATAACTCGACGACAAGGAAATATGGTGGAACCGGCCTCGGATTGACTATCTCGAAATGCCTTGTCGAATTGATGGGCGGAAACCTGTGGGTAGAAAGCGAAGTAGGCCGAGGAACCCAGTTTCACTTCACGGCGCGGCTTAAGACGTCAGAGAAACCGATTGAAGTCGGAACGATTGCGCCACCTGAGAGATTACGGGCCGTGAAGGTTTTAATAGTCGACGATAACCGCACGAACCGACGGATACTCGAGGGAATGCTGAAACGCTGGGATATGAAATCGACTTCGGTGGAAGACGGAGAAGAAGCGCTAGTGCTCCTGTCCTCAGCCCAAAATGCGGGGGAACCGTATGCATTGGTCTTGACGGACATGCACATGCCGAAGATGGATGGTTTTGGGCTGGTGGAGCGAATCAAGGACCGGCCGGAATTGCACGCGCCCACGATCATGATGCTTACTTCGGCTGGCCACCGAGGGGACGCAGAGCGTTGCCGGGAACTGGGTATTACAGCGTATCTATTGAAACCAATCAGGCAATCCGAATTGCGAGAGGCTATTGCCCGAGCGCTCGGGGCACGAGAACAGACTGGTCCGATTCCCCTGGTCACCAGATATTCCCTACAAGACGCTCGGGATCCGCAGGCTGTTTTGCGAGTGCTGGTTGCCGAAGACAACCCGGTAAATCAAAGGCTGGCGGTGCGCATGCTCGAAAAGAGGGGCCACCGCGTGACCGTGGCGGGGAATGGCCGTGAGGCTCTTGAGGCGCTGGAAAAAGACACATTCGACTTGGTTTTCATGGATGTGCAAATGCCAGTGATGGACGGGTTCCAAGCCACTTCTACCATTCGGGAAAGAGAGAAAAGTATTGGAGGTCATCAGATTGTGATAGCAGTAACGGCTCATGCAATGAAAGGTGACCGTGATCAATGCCTGGCCGGCGGCATGGATTATTATCTTAGCAAACCAATTCGACCACAGGAACTCGACGACGTTCTGGATAAGTATTTAGTTCTTCGGGCAAAATCCGTGATCGCGATAGAACCAATTGGGATCAGCAATTGAGCGAGAAAATGTTCTCCAAACAACTAAGTGACGATGCGGCCCCCACTTATCCTGAAGCTGCTACAAGACGGCCTCTCTCTGGAATTAGAGAGGAGCGGCAATGACAGAAAAAGGCTATCGGTCTCCGCAAGCAGCAGTAAATCTTACTGACCTGCTTGCCCGAGTAGAGAACGACCGCGATCTGTTGCGCGAACTGGTCGGTATATTCAAAGAAGATTTTCCACGCCTGTTGCAGTCGCTGCAGGAGTCCGTGGCTCGCGAAGACATGAAGAATGTGCAGGACACCAGCCACGCATTGAAAGGCATGCTCTCTGGGCTCTCTGTGATGCAAGCCGCCGCGACAGCTTCGCGTCTCGAACAAATGGCACGCGGGGGGATTACGTCAGGGCTTACAGACGCTTTAGCACTGCTCGAAAGCCAAGTCGCGCAATTGCTGCCGGAGCTGGACGCCTATGCCGAAGAAGCGCAATCGTGAAGATTCTTATTGCAGACGATGACAGAATGTTGCGTCGGTTGCTCTCGAAAACGCTGGAACGCGAGGGATTGCTTCATGCCTTCTTCATCGGTGGGCAGTTCCGTTTGGCACGCTTCCGCCCAAGTATAGAAATATAGAAAGCTTTACAAAATTCTTCTGCCTTGAGAGTTGGCATCGATTCTCCTGCGTTCTGAAAAGTTGGATATTCGTGTCACTGTTTCTTCTGCTTAGATACTGCTCGCCACATTCGCGGTAACTGCGACGGATTTTGGCGCACGGCCTTGCCCGCAATACAATGTTTTCGGCTTGTGCATACCCGTATCCCGATGCCCGCAACAAAAAATAAGTCATCGATGCACTGCGGCAAATCCCAAGGCGACACATTACAAAAACTTTGGCGTTGGGCTTGCGCGTTGCGCGTTTGTAGAAACGCAGTGCATGGCTGTAGAACCAACGCGAGTGTGGCCGCATGTCGTCCCGAAACGACAAACGCACGCTCTTGAATTCTCGGATTTTCTTGCGGTGCTTGTTGCTGAGAAGGTTCACTACGTGGGTTATACCCACGGCCTGGAGTTGCTCCACGCTGCGCCAGGTGGTTATCTCACTGCCAAACGCCAGCCGTTTAGTCACAAAAAATGCCCGCATGCCGCGCCCCTTTGTGCGTACCTAACCCGTTTGTAAAAAACGAGGCCATTTGCAGGCGTTTTAAGCCATCGAGGAGAAAAACGGCTCGTCACCGAAATGGAAAATTCTACGATTAGACTTAAGTGTGGGCCCTCATTTCACGACCGCGAAACTTTATAGATTTATCAAAGCCCTCTGGAACTCGGGTGGGCCCCATCATTGTCTAGAAAAAACGGTGAAGCTGAATCGGATTCTGCAGATGACTGAAGTAATACTTTTTCTTGTAAATTTCCGAAGGTAGAGCGCAAATCAGATGCAAGCCTTAAATGGGTGACGCAATCCTCCTGGGGGTTTGATTGAGGTCTTATCTCTTTCACTATCTAAGAGGTTTCCTCAGCTGGTTCCGTGTGTAACTAAAGCGCATTTCGGCGAGCTAAACCGTTGTTTCAATGCACCCGAGCAAGAAGCATCATTTACACATTCGTTGAGTTAGGAACGAGACGCCTGATCGATCCCAAAACTACTATCCCCCTCTGCTCTCCCGATCCATAGTCAATCCCTTTATTGTGTTTTTAACGATTAAACCTTTCAAAAAGTCCGCGAAAGTCCCTGCCGCTAGTAACTGTGACCGAACCATGTTGTAAGCGGCGAGTCGCTCGATCTAACGATCAGCTCATTAGCTCAATTTTCGATTCGTTCATTTCTTTCCGACAAGTCTTCTTTCTACGTCTGCGATACCAGTTTGAAACTACGGGAATTAGGCTTAGAAAATATGAATCGAAGATTTAAGAATCCCGGCCCGTGACGTGCCTCTTTATCGGTATGCTTCCATTCACCATAAGTTCCAGCGACACCGCAACGTCTCATACGATTGCCAGAGCAATGGCGGGAGTACACTTTACATTTTGGAAGATGAGAAATGGTCTGCAGTAGCTAGGTTATCCCATCGTGGCTGTAGAGCGCACTGCGATCCTCCGCTGCTCACATTGTCATGCTGAAGTTTGCCGCGAACGTGCCATTCCGGTTTTTAAGGTCCAAATCGGTTCCCACAGTGATGATTCATGAGGGCTCACCGAAATGAAGAACTCGCAGAGAATATTTTTCGTCAATTAACTCACTGCAGCAGGCTTGACAAGTCGAAATGCCACGACGCCAAACATAACGAGCGCCCACATGAGCGCATTCATATAAGTTCTTGGTTCCCGTTTGTGTGCAAACGTATCGCACGAACGGGAACTGGCCGTATTGTGCCGTAGATGACAACACATGGTGACGGGGATCACGTCATTCTAGGTAGCTTCTAGCATAATAGCGATGCATTTAATTCTGTTTAAGTAATCTCTTTGAAAGGTTCAAATGCTAAAGAACGTCAGCATCCCGCCGATCAAGTTTACAACACGACAAGAAGCGTGTACCACCGGCGAGAGAACTCAGGGTTGTTCGCGAGACGAGTCTGCTAAGGATCCACTTGGTCTGCCTTTTGTCGAACGTCGGCGTAATCCGCGCTGGCCCTTCACGGCTGCAGTTTCTGTTTTAGAGCCGGTTTCCGGGACACACATCGAAGCGCGCACTACGGATTTGGGTCCGGGTGGGTGTTTCGTTGACACCATGAATTCACTACCTCCTGGAACGAAGGTTCAGTTGCGAATGACGAAAGAGGGGAAATCTGTCGAAGCGGACGCCGTCGTCGCTTGCTCGAAGGTTGGAATCGGTATGGGGCTCTCACTGACTACAGTCGCGCCGGGGCACCGCGCATTGCTTGACCATTGGTTTGCCGAACTGCGCGGAGAAGTTAGTCCGGCGCCGCATACCCTGCATGAAATTAAAGACGTTCAGGCTTCGACCATACTAAAGACGGACGCGGACTATGCGTTGGAAGAACTCCTCGTCGTGCTCATGCGCAAGGGCCTGCTCAGCGAAGAAGAAGGCGAGCCCATCTTACGCCTGTTGCTGCGTTGAAGAATTCGTCTTGGCTACTCTTGCGATTTGCGTGCCAGAGAGAGTTTGCTGTTGGTGGGTTCAAGGTCAAGGATGGCATCGTTGTGGAGCAACTGGATGAGAGTACAAAACGGACTCATTGTAGACGTCACAAGTAGCTGGCACAGACTAGGTAATAGGAAATCGCCCTGGATGATAAGTCGCGGTTGTGTCAGCCTGCTATTCACATTGTTTTTGACGGTCCCCGCTTGGCCTCAACAAAAACCTGTAGATCTCACCGACCGAAGTATGGAAGACCTGATGAACATCGAGGTGACGTCGGTGTCGAAAGAAGACCAGAAGATGTCCCAGGTTGCGGCGGCAATTTTTGTTATTGGACAGGAAGATATTCGACGATCGGGGGCGACCAACATCCCCGACCTGTTGCGCATGGTGCCGGGGTTGGATGTAGCTCAAATCAATGCCAATACTTGGGCGATATCTTCGCGGGGATTCAGCACCCAGTTTGCGGACAAAATGTTGGTGCTGATCGATGGCAGGGCGGTTTACTCGCCGCTGATCGGCGGAGTGAATTGGGATACCGAGGATATTCCCATGGAGGATATCGAACGGATTGAAGTGATTCGCGGTCCCGGGGGAGCCGTTTGGGGTGCGAATGCGATGAATGGCGTTATTAACGTGACGACAAAGCCAGCCTCGGATACGCAGGGCGCCCTAATTACCGCCGTGGGCGGCACGGAAAAACGTGCGTCGGGAACGGCTCAATACGGAGGAACTCTGGGCGCCGCAAGTTACCGGGTCTTCGCCAACTACCTGAACTACGGTTCAACGCCGGGACTCATGGATGAAAGTGGAGACGACAAGTGGCACTTGTTGCACGGCGGCTTCCGGGCAGATGAGAGGATATCGCGCAAGGATTCTCTGACGGTCCAGGGAGATCTTTACACCGGCAACGAGGGAGATATTATTTTCCACATCGCCTCAATCGATCCTCCCATTACTCAAAATATCGACCCGCGCGTGAACCTGTCGGGTGGAAATATTCTGGGCAGGTGGAACCATAATTTTTCGAGCCATTCTGACTCCTCGCTCCAATTCTATTTGGACAATTACACACGAACGGGCCCATCGGCGCGCGAAAGCGGCAAGACAGTTGATATTGAGTTTAATGACCACGTAGTTGCGGGCGAGCGACAGGATTTCGTCTGGGGCGTCGGATATCGCCGCATCTGGGATCAAACGCAAGGCACGATTGACGCTTCCTTCATTCCAGCAGACAAAACCATCCACGTATTCAACACTTTCGCGCAAGATACGATTGCCCTGAATCCCAATCGCCTTTATTTAACCGTGGGAGCCAAACTGGAGTACTTCGATTTCGACGGTTTTGGACTTCAACCGAGCGCGCGACTGGCGTGGACGCCGTCCAACCGCCAAACATACTGGGCCTCGGTTTCGCGAGCCAATCGCAGCCCCACGCGAAGAGACGAGGGTCTGCAAGCAGGGCTGGATGTTTTTCCCGACCCCGCGGGCTCAAGCACACCCGTTGAGCTCACTCTATTTGGAAATCCGCGAATCAAGCCCGAACACATTCTGGCGTACGAAGCAGGATTCCGGTCGCAACCCAATCCACGCTTCTCCATTGATTTCGCGGCGTTTTACAACCGATATACGAACCTGGTTTCGTCGGAGCCTGGGCAGCGGGTTTTTGTGTCCAGTCCAGCTCCTGCTCACTTCGTGATTCCTGTCGTATTCCAAAATGAATTGTATGGCTCGACGGCCGGCGGAGAAATTGTCGCCAATGTGAAATTGACGAGTCGTTGGACTCTAAGTCCGGGCTATGCGCTCTTGAAAATCTATTTGCATCTGGAGCCATCCAGTCAGGACAGCATTTCCCTGACGGAATACCAGGACCCGCAGCATCAGGCTCAGTTGCGGTCCCATGTGGAGTTGTCTCACGGCCTCGCGTGGGACGCTGCCGCATATTTCGTCAGTAGCGTGCCGTCGCACCGAGTTGCTTCCTATACGCGGGTGGACACGCAACTCACGTGGAGAGCCGGAGAGCGGCTGGAGCTGGGCATCATGGGCCAGAATCTGCTTCACGACCGGCATTTGGAATCGCTCGATGCGTTTAGCGTCGTGAACTCATCGCTCATCAAGCGCAGTGTCTACGCAAAAATCGTTTGGCGTTTCTAGCCGGGAAGCGGATCGGTTTGAAGATGCCGAGCGGAACACATTCATATTCTTTAACCAGTCACCGGCGCCGAGGGATCTCCCGTCCGAGAAGCCGACTGATTTTGCTGTTTGTGGTGGCGATCTCTGGCTTTACGGCCCCACTGGCTCGGGGCCAGCTGAAGGGACCTCTAGGTTATGAAGTGAAGACTGCTTTTCTATTTAATTTTGCGAAGTTTATTGATTGGCCCGCGAGCGATTTTTCAAGTCCGCAGTCTCCCTTCACTATCTGTGTTCTTGGACAGGATCCCTTCGGAAATGTGCTCGACGACACCTTGAATGGAAAGTTCATCGGGGATAGACCGCTTGCAGTCCGGCGATTGAAGGACAAAGCGGAAGCGAGGCACTGCCAAATCGTCTTCATCAGCTCTTCAGAAAGCGTGCACCTTGCCGAGATTTTTGAAAGTCTGCAAAAAGCCAGCGTATTGCTCGTGGGTGAGATGAATGGGTTTGCTGCGTTGGGCGGAACTATTGAGTTCACTATCGAGGAAAACCATGTGAGATTCACGATCAATATCGACGCTGTCGATCGATCCGGCCTGAAGTTCAGTTCGAAACTGCTCGCGATGGCCAAGATCGTACATGACGAAGGACATTCGAAGGGTGGCTAAGATGCATTGGTACCTGGATTTAACGATCCGACAGAAAGTTCAAAGTATTGTCATGGTCATCTCAGCTGTGGCTCTGCTGGTAGCAACTGTTGTGTTCACGTTATACGACCGGTCTACATTCTTACGCGCTAAAACGCAGGATCTTAACGCGGCAGCGCAAATGATTGCGTTGAACAGTACCGCGGCGATGACTTTTGGTGATCCACAATCGGCGACGGAAATTCTAACTGCACTTCAGGCGAAGCAGAACGTGATCAATGCCTGCATTTACGATAAGGATGGCAGAGTTTTTGCCACCTATAGCCGCGACGCCGCGCACAGTGAATTCTCGCCTCCACCGGCGCAAACCCAGGCAGCGGTGATCGTCAATCGTAATATGGTTCTATTTCAGCCCATCACCCTGAAGGGGGAACTCATTGGGACGATTTTTATCGAAGCAGACTTAACAGACCTCAATGGGAGGCTGACGCGTTTCCTGGAGATCGATTCCCTGGTGTTGCTGGTCTCCCTGGCAGTCGCTTTTTTATTGTCGACCAAGCTTCAGCGAGTGATCTCGGGCCCAATCCGAGAATTAGCGGATACGGCATCATCCGTCACAACTCAAGAAAACTATTCTATCCGTGCAACGAAAAGAGGCAACGACGAGATAGGGCTGCTCTTTGACCAATTCAACAGCATGCTCGACCGACTCCAACAGCGGGATGTCGCTCTGCAGAGAGCCCACGACAGTCTTGAGAAGCGGGTCGTAGAGAGGACCGCGTATCTCAACGTTCTGATTCAGAATAGTCCACTCGGCATTCTCGTCTTAGACTCCGAACAAAAGGTACAGTTGTGCAATACCGCATTTGAGAAATTGTTTGAGTTTACGCGGGGGAATGTTATCGGGAAATCGATCGCCGATTTGTTTGCCGATGTGGAGCCCGTGTTGGAAGCCCATCGCTTGGCCCTAGATGAAACACCCATCAATATAGTGGCTCGCCTGAAACGGAAAGATCAGAGTCTTATTGACGTTGAGCTTCATACCGTCGGATTGCTGGTAAATGGCGAACTTCTCGGTTCCTTGGGCCTTTATCAGGACATTTCCACCCGGAAACGCGCGGAAGAAGAAATGCAGCGGGCCAAGGAGACTGCCGAAGATGCCAGTCGGGCCAAGAGCGAATTCCTCGCCAACATGAGCCACGAGATCCGCACCCCGCTCAACGGCGTCATGGGCATGACCGACCTAGTGCTCGACACCGAGCTAACGCAGGAACAGAGGGAATACCTGGACACGGTCAAGATGTCTGCAGACTCTTTGCTCGTCGTAATCAACGATATCCTGGACTTCTCCAAGATCGAAGCGGGTAAAGTCGATTTGGATATGGCCAATTTCGATCTCCGCGACAATCTAGAAGCGACACTGAAGACGCTTGCGTTAAGAGCCGACGAAAAAGGTCTGGAGTTGCTTTGCGAGATTGCCCCCGAGGTTCCGGAAGTTGTACAAGGCGATTCCAGCCGGCTCGACCAAGTCATCATCAATTTGGTAAACAACGCCATAAAATTTACACATGAAGGTGAGGTGTTATTGAAGGTTCAGTTGGAGTCAAGAGATGGTCATGACGGCATTCTGCATTTCACCGTTGCGGATACGGGAATCGGAGTGCCTTTGGAAAAGCAGAAAATCATTTTTGATCCGTTTACTCAGGCGGACTCCTCGACGACTCGCAAATACGGTGGCACTGGTTTAGGTTTGACCATTTCTAGCCGGTTAGTAGGAATGATGGGCGGAAAGATTTGGATGGAGAGCGAGGTAGGCAAGGGCACGCAGTTCCACTTCACGACACGGATGAGGAGTCACGGAGAAGTAATGGCAATAGGAACCATTGCTCCACCGGAGATTTTGCGACACGTAAAGGTCTTGGTGGTCGATGACAATCGTACCAACCGGCGGATACTCGAAGGCATGCTCAGGCGCTGGGAGATGTTTTCAACATCGGTGCAAGGGGGAGAGGAGGCGCTGGCAGAAGTGTCAAGTGCCCAGAATTCCGGGAAACCGTACGGACTTATTTTGACGGACGTGCACATGCCGAACATGGACGGCTTCGTCCTCGTCGAGCAAATAAGGCAGCAGACAGAATTGTTTGCGCCCACGATCATGATGCTTACTTCGGCTGGCCACCGAGGAGACGCGGAGCGTTGCCGGGAACTGGGAGTCGCTGCGTACCTATTGAAGCCCATCCGGCAATCCGAGTTGCGCGAAGCCATCGCCCGCGTACTCGGTGCGCGAGAACAGACGGGCGCGAGACCCCTGGTCACCAGGTACTCCTTACAAGACGCTCGCGATCCGGCGACTGTTTTGGGTGTATTGGTCGCTGAAGACAATGCCGTGAATCAGCGGCTGGTCGCCCGTATGCTCGAAAAGAGAGGGCATCGCGTCGTCGTGGCTGGTAACGGGCGCGAGGCCCTCGACGCACTGGCGAAGAACACGTTCGACTTAGTGTTCATGGATGTGCAGATGCCGGAAATCGACGGATTTGAGGCCACGGCCGAGATTCGGAAAAGAGAGGAAGGTACAGGACGACGCCAGATTGTGATTGCTCTGACGGCCCATGCCATGAAAGGTGACCGTGAGCTATGCCTGGCTAGTGGCATGGACGACTATCTCAGCAAGCCAATCCGGCCAGAGGAACTCGACAAAATCCTCGAGAGGTGCCTGGCACTCCGAACAAAATCCGCGGATGCAATCGAAGCACTCAGGTTGAACCATTGACCGAAAACAAGTCCGCCAGCGGGCTACGTCGCGGCATGGCCTGCACATGTCCCAAAAAGTGCGATCAGACGCGGTCCGGCAGGAGACGCAGAGGAGCGGCAATGACACAAAAAGGCGATCGTTCTTCGCAAGGGGTAGTGAATCTGGATGAACTGCTCACGAGGGTAGAGAACGACTACGATCTGTTGGTCGAGCTGATCGGTATATTCAAACAGGACTTCCCGCGCCTTTTGCAGTCATTGCAACGTGGGGACATGAAGAATGTGCAAGCTACCAGCCACGCCTTGAAAGGCATGCTTTCTGGCCTTTCCGTGACGCAAGCCGCGGCGTCAGCTTCACGGCTCGAACAAATGGGGCGCGAGGGAAGAACGTCGGGACTGACCGATGCTCTAGTAATCCTCGAGAGCGAAGTGGCGAAATTATGGCAGGAGTTGGATGCATACGTTGAAGAGGCGAAACCGTGAAGATTCTTATCGCAGACGATGACAGGATGTCCCGGAGGTTGCTCCAGAAAACGCTCGAACGCGAAGGATATAAGGTGATCGCCGCCGACAACGGTCAGTTGGCCTTACAACAATTGTCTTTGTCGGATGGACCGCGACTTGCACTTCTCGATTGGATGATGCCGGAGCTCGATGGACCAGGCGTTTGCCTCGAAGTACGCAAGCAGCATGACAGGCCCTACGTTCATATTGTCCTGCTGACCTCAAGAGGGTCCAAGCAAGATGTCGTGGCGGGGCTCGAAGCGGGAGCCGACGATTATCTGACCAAGCCATGGGACCCAGCGGAGCTGGTAGCGAGGTTGCGAGTGGGGCAACGCATCTTGCAATTGGAGGATCGACTCGTAGAGGCGCGCGAGACCATGCGCTTCAAGGCGACTCACGACCCTCTAACCTCGCTTTTTAATCGCGGTGTCATCGTGGATTTATTGGACCGTGAACTAACTCGCACGCGTCGCGAGGATGGTTGCACAGTCGTGATGTTGGGCGATCTTGATCACTTCAAAAGCGTGAACGATACCTACGGGCACATCGTGGGAGATGAAGTGCTGCGGGAAGTCGCGCGGCGTCTCTTGGCATCGGTACGCTCTTATGATTTTGTGGGTCGTTATGGTGGAGAGGAGTTCCTCATTGTCCTTAACAATTGTGATTCAACCCAGGCAATCGCGCGCGCCGAACAGGTCCGGAGTGGGATTGCGAATCATCCAGTGCGGACGACGCGCGGACCGCTTCCCATCACGATGAGTTTGGGGCTATTCGCGACCCGAGATTGGGATCTCCATATCGTCGAAGAGGTTCTGCGCGAGGTGGATTTAGCCCTGTATCAGGCCAAGGGCGACGGCCGCAATTGTGTCAGGCTCGCAACGCCAAATACTCCCTGTAACGCGCCACAAAGACTGGTCAAGTGACCGATGTAGTCATAATTAGGATAGGCCTCGGATTTTGTGTCCGTACTTTGTGACGTAACCCCAGGCCAGTCGCGTTGTCACAAAAAATGCCTGCATGCCGCGCCTCCGCTCTGCGTACCTAACCCGTTTGTAAAACACATGATTTGCAAACGCTATTTTGTGCCGCATTGGCCCTGTTAAATGAGCCACTTGCCGCACCCCGGCCACTAGGGTTTTAAAACGGTGCCCAGCGTGGCCGTGTAGGCCTTTGTGGCGCTAACCCCTAGCTGTGCCCCAATGCGCCGCCAGGGCACGCCCTGGGCGCGTAGGGCGGCTATTTGGGAGGCGTTTACCTGTTTGGTGGGCCTGCCCAGTTTGCGGCCTTTGGCTTTGGCGTTGCGCAGGCCAGCCCGCACGCGCTCCGCAATAAGGCTGCGCTCCAACTCCGCTACCGCGCCCAACACGGTAAAAATCATTTTGCCAGTAGGCGTACTGGTGTCGATTTGTTCCGACAAAGAAACAAACTCGATTCCCAAAGAACGGAAGTTTTCCAGGGCGCGTAACAGGTGAGATACAGAACGGGCGAAACGGTCAAACTTCCAAACAACGATGACCTCAAATTTTCTTTTGTGTGCGTCTGCAACTAGTCGGTCCAGTTGTGGGCGACGTTCCTTTGCACCGGAAATGCCAACGTCAACGTACTCGCCGACAAGTGGCCATCCACGACGCTGGCAGTATTCACGTATATCTCTGGATTGCATTTCGGGATCTTGGCCATTGGTGGTGCTGACTCGCGAGTACAAAACAGCGCGTCGATCCAGGTCTGCGCCACGGACAACTTGAGCGAATGGTGCCTGAGTGCTAGTTTGCCTGACAGCCATTTCGGCCTCCTTTGTAGGTCGATTGGTTAGGGGCCGTTCGGTGCTAGACACACCCAGCGGTCCCGCTCTTTTACTTTTTGTAGCCCTTCTTCCTTCCCCGGCCCTTGCAGTAAATTTCCTGCTTGAGCCTGACGATCCTGCGCAAATCTGCGTTGCCCCACAACCGCACGGCTCTGCCGTTGCGTATGCGCAGCTTGGGGGCCTTAAGCCTCTTGGCCACAATCCAGCGGTGCAGGGTCATTACTGCAATTCCCGCTGCTTTGGCGGCTTGTTGCGTGTTACAGGGCTTTGCCATATAAGTGATACGTATACCACATTTAACGGGACTTGTAAAGCTTTTGTTTGGTTCACTTAGGCCTGAGTAAAGTGTCCTGCCCTTTGCCGTTTGGGCTGGCCAGCTATCGCACAGTTGTGCGACGTCGCGGAGCCTTACGCTACTGACATTCGTGCGGGCCGACGCATACCGCATCCACGGTATTGGGAAAAGCTTGCTCAACTTGCTGGCGTTTCTGCGACGGACTCATAATCCGCCACCTGACCCACGCGGTGCCGCACTGCGCAAAACTGTAATGTCTGAAAGGGTAAGACAGGCCAGATCAGTGACTGCGCGATTCTGCCTCAAACTGCGCGAAAATTGAGACCAAACTAACACTAGACTTCTTGCGTTGATAACTGTACGCCTCGGGCTTCGTGTGGTGTCAGCCATTGCCCGGAAGCGAATAAGCGCAATGTTCGGCGTTTCAGTTTGTTATATCGGACTCGCGCGGCTGCGATGGCTGGGTCAAGGGAGCCGCTGAGTGAACATGAAACTTCCAGTTACCGATAAGCAATTGACTGGGCTCCGCCCAGACAGGGACGAAAGGAACTTGATGTGAGCGATGATAGGGGCGCGTGAGAATGCGGCAAGCTACAGCCCGAAGTCCTCAATGGTGCTTCTGAAGCCCGTCGAAAAGCATGGGTCCGAGGTAGCGGACAGATCAGTGATGACGTCTGTTGGCAACAACAGCGATCTCGATTAGGAGACTGCAAGGTTTCGCGCCTCGGGCCGCGTTCTGGTTTTCAACTCATTCCGGCTCCAGCGAATTCAACAACTTAGCCTATGAGTTCCTTAGGAGCCGACTTCACGGGACTTGGCTCGAATTGCGCAGGGATTTTGATCCCCCGACATTCCGCCTAGCAGTTTGTTGAAGAATTGAGTTTTTCAAGCTTTCGGTTCTGAATTTCAGTTTATCGCTGAGTTGTGACGGAGTGCATTGGGTTATTCTATCT
>Ga0070735_10000996_pt1 | contig 28328 bp, 26 predicted proteins | sample Coa_R1_FD_66443 | JGI IMG/M metagenome (GOLD analysis project Ga0070735, IMG submission 66443) | Surface soil microbial communities from Centralia Pennsylvania, which are recovering from an underground coalmine fire - Coalmine... | ecosystem: Environmental > Terrestrial > Soil > Unclassified ...
ATCCCGGCGTCGGCCACGACCACGATGTCATGTGCCTGGTGGCGGTCGCGGAACCGGGTCAGGACCGGGATCAAGGTCTTGGTCTCGGCCTTATTGCCCTCGAACAGGTCCACTTCCAGCGGGAACCCGGCCGCGGTGGTGAGCAGTCCGACGGTGACCTGCGGGTCGACGCGGTGTTCCTTGCTGATCCCGACCTTGCGCAGCGTGTCCTCACGTTCGACCTCGAAGTGCAGCGATGTCACGTCGTAGAGCACCACCGCCAGGTTCCCGGCCCCGGTGGCGTGCCGGTGGCAGGCCTGCGCGATCACGGCCCGGTAATCCCGCTCGACTACGCGCTTGAGGCAGCGCATGAACGTCACCCGGTGCGGCGACGCGATCCCGATCTCGGTCAAGACGCGGACATTGTCCAGCTTGCTGGCCGGCTCGATCACCCGGGCCAGGACCAGCGCCCGGAACGTCCCATCGCCCAGACGATCCAGGCCCAGATCGTCGTAGATGCCGGCTAGGACCTCCCACAAGATCAGCGAAGCGGTGCCCTCGACCACCGCCAGCGTCCCCGCTCCGCCCGCGCCGGCATCGCCCAGATCCAGAGTCAGCTGTCCGGCGTTGCGACGTTCCTCGGCGACCTGCAGCAGCAGGGCAAGTTCGTCGCCGGTGTGGGCTGAGCCGATGTGCTCGATGCTCAGCACCCGCCGGCCCCGCTTGTGCACGATCTGGACCGCGGTCGCACCCGAGGCAGTCTTCACCCGCCGCACGAACACGCCCACCCCGCGAGGCTACCCACCCCGCCACCCGTTTTAGTGACCACATCCGAGCGGATCCGGCGACGAACGAACAGGTCAGCAACATCCGCGATAACAAGATCGTCAGATCGCTACAACTCAGGCCTGACAGGGGGCCTGTGACCATCACGAAATACAGGTCAGATCCAGATCGAGGCGTCTTCCCGTCGCCGGGCGGAGCCAGCTGAAGGCGTCCCGGTGGGGCCAAACGGAGCCGTCATAGCTACGCACCCGGCCCTGTGGGAGTACTTCACCCCGCATCCGCAGCTGCTCAGGACCAGGGTGCCTAAGCTCGCCACCTCCTCAGCTCATCAAGTACACGGGAAGCTATGGCTTGCCGGTTCGGATGTTGTCCTGGATGTAGATGTAGTAGGGGTCCGTGGTCCGCTGCCCGCCCTCATACCAGTTCTGGACGATCATGGCCTGCGCCTCGGGGTCGAACGTGTCGAACGGCGGGCCTGGTGGCCCTTTCACGTAGTTGCCTCCAGTCGCAATCTGGACGGCTAGCTCCTGGGCCATCCACACGGAGTCGAAGGGTGTGTGTGCGATCTGCCAGGCGTGCGTCAGCTCGTGTAGAAAGTAGCTCGCGAAGTTGGACGACATGGGGTTGGTGTAGTTCGGGCCGATGTTGACCGAGATCGTTCCGCCCACTTCTGGGAAGGTAAAAGAGCGTCCTCCGCCGCCGATCGTGTCCGTCAGGTAGATACGTGCTCGGTCGGGAAGGCTGCCGGAGAATACCTGCGCGTTCGCCCAGTCGTATTCCTGCTGGGTTATCTGGCGTCGCTGCTGGCCGAGCGCCGCGAGCCCATCGGCGGCCAGGGCGAACAGGCCGCCGTTGGGGCCCTTAAGCCACAGCACGCCCTGGACGATCTGGGCGACCGCCGGGCCGGTGCCGGTCGCGTAGCCGATAGCCTCGGCCAAGGCGAAAGCCAGGAAGCCGACACTCGAGACGTCAATGGCGATGACAGTCGCATCCAGGGACCCCTGCTCCAGCCAGGTGCCGACGAAGGTGCTAATCTCTTCCAGGACGCCGGTAATCGCTCCCTTCCTATCCTCATAGACGTGGAACGCGTTCGACGCGACGAGCGCCCTGTAGTTGGCGGCGATGTCGGCGCGGGTCTCGGTTTGCGTCCAATAGCAGTTCCGCTCTTGAGGCGTGCCGCCGGTGCCCGCCACGTGCCCGGAGAACTGGACGAGGACCGCCTGGGCATTACTCCCGACGACAGCGCGGGTGCGGAAATCGAATGCCTCCGCGATCGCCGCGTCGTTGTGGACGTGCCCGCTGTAGGTGATCCTGCCCGCTGACGTTATCTCCACCTGGACCCAGCCAGCCATACTGGTGAGGTTCTGGAAGAAGGTATGCGTCTCCGGCCCGTACATACGATGCAGCGGGACCGCGGCGCCGGCCGGGCCGGGCAGCACCCATCCGGTCACGCCCTCGTCGCTGTAACCGAGGTGACCGACCGCGTTCTGATGCTCGCTCAGGTCCGTCGTGTAGAAATGGTCATCGCTGGACCCCTGGTAGGCGCGGTAGAGCGGCACCGTGCCTGGCGCCTGCTGCGAGTAGAGGTAGCAGGCGATGCCCTCATAGGAGTAGCCAAGGTTACTGGCCGCGTTGTCTCGCTCGGCCGCGTTCATCGTGTAGAAGTGCGCGCCGGTCGCCGGGTGGAAGAGCCGGAACAGTGGCGCGAGTCCGGCACCGACCTCCAGGTTGACGTAGCAGGCGACCCCCTCGTCCATGAGCCCGTACTTCAGCAGGGCCGTCTGCCATTCAGCCCTGCTGGCCGTGTAAAAATGCGTTGCCGCCATTCCCGCCTCCACTTTCGAACGCGAATAAAAATCGTGAGACTACTAAGGGGAAACTAAGTTTCCATACTTTGCCAGGCCTTTGATGCCCCTGAGGCGATGAGCATTATTAAGTCCGAGAACTTGTGAACTTATTAGTAAGCAGCGGGCCGGACGGCCCAGATTAGAGATCACCGGTATGTGGCAGGGCTGGCGACCAGGGTCCCGCTTCGACTTGGTCCACATAGCGCTGGCGACGCCAGCACCAATCTTGCGCCTGTCGCGCGGCGACGAGATTACGCTCTTACATTAGTGGTGCTGCAGTTCTAACTGGTGCTGTCATGGGCGCCAGTGGAGTGTGCTCGCTCAGTTGGGTGCGGGTGAGGCCACGGGGGTTGGCGGGATTGCGCGCACTGCGGCGGTTGCGGCTGCGGGTGGCCCCGCCTTGACTGGGACGTCCAGGCCCTGCGCGACGAGCGCCTCGTGCTGCTGCCAGCCCTGGAGCCATTTCCAGCCAGCGGTTAGGGCACTGACCGCGGCAGCGGTCATGAAGGCGACGATCTGGTTCTGATCTAGGTGGGCGCCTGGCACTGCTTGTGCGATGACGCCTGCGAACCACCCGGCGGCGACCGCGAAGACAGGGATAAAGATAGCGACGAACCTGCTGATCAGCGAGGCTTCGGTCGGTGCGGATTCCTGGACGGCGGAAGGCGATGAGATTTGCATGATGACTCCTGAGTCGAAGAAGGTGCTGCCGAATGTACGAGAAATTATGAAATTGTGGCCCTTGAGGGCATAGCGGACATTGTTGCCGGAATGCAAGATGCCCGGGTCGGTCATGAACTCGGCGTGATGAATCAGCTCACATTGCTGACGAAGCGCTCTCCCAATAGCGGCGCCATGCACTCGGAGAACTCCCGATGGTCGGACAGGATGCGGTAGGACGGATCGAGGTAGCAGCCGCTCTCTGCATCAGCTTTCCAATTGCCCTTGGTCAATTTGATCGATACGTATACCGTGCGGACTTGAAGCAAGCGTTCCCCGTAGAGGACGATCACGGTTGGATTCCAGCGGTGAACTCGAAACCGTTGTATCCGTTCCATCGGCACGATCTGGGAACGTGGGAACACCTCCCGCATCCGCGAGGCGGGGAAGTCGGCGGGCAACGCATCCAGCAGTTGCTCGTCATCGAAGTTCTTCAGATCCAGCCCTAGCTTGAAAATGCTCGCATGCGGTACCACAGATAGCAGCACAGCTGACGCGTCGGCGGCGGGCTGAGGGGTGCTGATGACGACGGCGTCGCGGAATACGGACATTAGCTTCCGGCTGTGGCCAGCCACGTTCAGGGTGCGCAGCCGGAAGTGAGCGATCAGCGAGGCTTCGGTCGGTGCCGATGACTGAGCGACGGAAGGCGGTGAGTATTTCATGACAGCTCCTGAATCGAAGAAGGTGTTGCCGAACGTACGAGAAACGCTTTGCTGGCCGCGTCGTAACAGACGAGGTTGCCGTCTGCCTGCATGATTGCGTGATTGACGGGCGTGTTCCACGTGTTCGAGGCCCATAGGGCGTTTCCGTTGTCCTGCCTATACAGGACAAGGTTGCAGTCGCCTTGCATGATCAGGCGGGTTTTTCCGTTTGGCGGGTCGAGATGGTCGTTGACGTTCAGCTGCTGATTCGCCGTCAGTCGGTCAGCCATGGCGTGTCCTTCCGCATAGGGATCTACCCAGGGCAGGTAGTGCATACAGGCTCGCCTGCCTTACTGTGCGTAGGGCAGGGGTAGTCTTACCCCTTTCGCGGCGGCGGACGAGGCAACTGGCCCGTCGGCGCCACTGGCTACTGGTGCAAACGGTCGGCGCCGCTGGTTAGACCAGGCCCGCCGTAAGGGCCAGGCGGGTAAGGTCGGCGCGGCGGCGGCAGTCAGTCTTGTCCCGGATCCTGTGCAGGGGAAGGCAGCCACTGCAAGCCCGTCCGCCCGGCGAGCGCCCCAGCCAAGAAGCCGGCATCGAACGCGAGGTCAGCCACTACGTCGGGGCAATGCCGTTCCTGTGGCTCAGCGTTCCCGGCAGAGCCGACCGCGGCTACCTCGAGAGCAACAGCATCACGCTGCTTTCCTGCCTCACCGGCGGACCAGACCTGCCCGGCGCCAGCTGGCTCGGCCACTACGCAGAACGAGCCGAAATCCGTGGATAGGGCCTGTGGAACGTCGAACGCGTCTCTGTTCACTACGAACCCGTGTTCCTGCGGCGACTAGCCCGGCTCGTAGATCTGCAGGAATGACCATATTCACCGATCGCGGCAGATGAGTACGCCTAAGGGCCGGCAACCGCATAGGCTTGCATTAAGGGACTTGGTTGGCACTACATAATATAACGTGTTATGGGACCGACGAAGCCGCTTCATCCACCGTCGGATTTGCCATTGCACATCCAAGGGTTGTTGATTCCGGCCCACTTGAATGAACTTGAACGGTGAGTGTGTCAGTGTCGCCGATAGATATGTTCAGGGGCAACGAATTGCCTGATGAAATGGGAGGCGTGGACATTACTTGCCCGTTTCCCGTAATGAGACTGAATTGGCATTTCACCGCAGCGCTTAGGACGCCCGGGACATCCAGGATCGCATGAAACCGACTAGCGACCCCATGCTGGTCCAGGTGATAGGTAAAGCTCAAGGTTGTCTGTTGCGTATGCGCGGAGATACTGAGAAGCCAGCCGTTCTGATAGGTGCGCTGTCCGATTTGAACAGGTTTAGGAAGCGGTTGCATCTTCTTGTCTGAAGTCGTCATCGTCAGATGCGTCAAGGGAACCTCATCCCGTGGCGCTATATGTCGATTCCGGGTTTGTGACGACGTAGGCGGAACCTTGTTCGGAACAGTCGCGGCGGCGGCCTGATGCGCGCCAGTCTGCCCGAATGCTATAAGACACGTGCCCAGTACTACTATGAGAATCAATACGCCAGATATAGCGGCCACATGCTGTGTAGGCAACCACCGTCGGTAGTGGTATGGCTGTCCCGGCTGAACATGAGCACGAGCCTCAATTTTCGCGAGTGCTGACTCAGTGCTGAGATGCTCGTTCGATTTGCTGGCATATGCGGACCTGAACAGTTCGATAATCGCTTCATCACTACTCTTGGAACGCGGGCGCCACCGTATCATTCGTCAGCCTCCCCATAAGTTCGCTCGACCCGAAACGCCTCCGACTCTCTCTTGGACCGGTGACGGCCGCGAGTGTCTGTTCTGGGAAGACGAGAGCCCAGCAAGGCAGCAAGTTCTGGATCGCTTCTGGATCGATAGGTAACTTCGGCACGGAGGGTAGCCACCGCGCGTTCGTGATGGGATTTGACCGTGTTTAGGTTCATATCGAGTTGTGTCGCGATTTCCGGGCACGAGAATCCCTCTTTGATTCTCATCTCGAGGATACGAGCTTGAGCGGCTGACGTCTTTGAAAGAGTGTCAATTACATCGTCGAGTACGCCATTTAGTAGTGATGCTAGGTGATTGTTCTCCCCGAGCTTCTCGAGATAATTCTCGCGCGCCCACCGCCTTTCCGCGTCTAGCATATTCATGCGTTTGCGAAACTTGGTGATACGACGACGCTGAACTGCGCTTTTGAGAATTGCCCACAGGACAGCATCATCCTTGCGCTCGTAGTTATTGTCCCACTTCTCCAACATGCTAACGAATGCATCGATCAATAGATCTTCATCATCCGGCGATGATGACCTATCTTCCATGAGTTGCTGTATCGCTTTCGGATAGGTTGCCTTGAACCATTCACTGTATTTCCTATTTTGGAGAGATTCAGTCATAGTCTGCAACTGGACCGGTCGCGATCTAGACAGGCTGAGCTGCTCAGGGGCGCTATAGGTCACTGATGTCCAAGGGCCGAGGCGTACCATCACCTGGCCGCCTGCAGGCGTGATCGCGATCATCCGCAACACTAGCTTGAAAGCGAGGAAAGCCGAACCCACCGCTCCAGCTGCATATATAATCAGGATATACATACCAGTTCTCTAATGTTCGCTCGTTTGCGTAGTTTGACCGTCGGTCCCCGTCCAGCCTTCATCCATTTAGACGCCGGGCCGGAACGGAACGACCACCTGGGCACGGAACGATTTATCGTTTCTTTACAGTTGACTGGATCAAACCAGGGCACGACACCTAAAGGTGATCAGGCTCATTTTTGGCACATTAGGCGGTCTTCGTTATCAAGCAAGACAGGTATTCTCCAGTAATTATGAATATTCGCGCGGATGCTCGACTCAATTGCTCAAATCGACTAAGTTAGCAAATGGAAAAGCGCACTCAATTCGGCAATGTCGGACGGTTCCCGCGGCATGAGCCGCGGGAGCCGCAGGTCGGGTCAGGTGCCGGACGCCATGTAGGCGGCCAGGATGTAGTTCGGGTGGCGGTCGAGGTTGGTGCGAGCCCTGTCATACCGCATCGTTGTTCTCGGATCAGCATGGCGGGCTGCGATCTGCACGTCCCTCAGGTCAGCGCCAGCGTCGAGCATGGTCGTGACATACGTATGACGCAGCATGTGCGGGTGCGCCCTGGCGATCCGGATGCCAGCGGCTTCGGCGAGACGGTGCAGCCGGCGGGTGGCCGCGTGCCGGTCCATGCGGGTGCCGCGGGTGTTCAGCAGGATCGGCCCGCGTTCCCGGGAGCCGGCCGCCCGGTCGATGGCCCGGCCGACCGCGGGCGGCAGCGGGACCAGGACCACCTTGGTTCCCTTGCCGCATACCCGCAGGACCCGGTGGCCGTGTTCCTCGCCGAGGTCGGTGATGTCGGCGCTGGTAGCTTCGAAGATCCGCAAGCCGAGCAGGCCGAGCATGGCCACCAACGCGAAGTCGCATGGGTTCGCGGACTCCCGGGCAGCGGTGAGCAGGGCCTCGAACTGCAGGTGAGTGAACCCGAGCGTGGGTGATTCGGCCGGGACGACGGGGCGGCGCACGTGTTCGGCCGGTGAATGCTGCAGGACGCCGTCCAGCACGCAGGTCCGGTAGAACCCGGCCGCGACGGAGAAGCGGCGGGAGACGGTGGAAGGCTTGAACCGGCGGATCTCTTGCATCCACCGGATGTACAGCTCCAGGTGCGGCCGCTGGGCGCCCAGCGGGTCCAGGCCGCGTTCGGCGCACCAGGACAGGTAGCAGCGCAGATCGGATTCGGTGTGCTCACGAGAGGAGCCCTTGAAGCGGGCCAGGTAGGCCGCCACTGCCAGCCGCAGCTGATCAGTGAACGGCTCAGGAGGATGGGATGGCGCTGAGGTCAGCTGGGTGAAGGTCGTCATACCCTGACGCTGCAACGGCTTGCGGTCACCGTGAAGCTGACCAGCACGCACCTGGCGGCAGATGAGTGCGCCTGGCCGCGTGTCGGTATCTCCTCGCCGTCTGGGATCGTGTCCCGGCCGGGACCTTGGGCCCTAGCGGCTGGGTGTATGGCATGCGCAGGGTTGAAGAAGCAGGTCCTGGCCTGGGCGGGAGGTTCTTGGTGTCTGTGAGTGCACGGGCAGCGGCGCCGAAGCCGAAGGCGCCCTCTACGAAGATCGGCATGTTGTTGGATGCGTTTACCGCAGTGCCGGTCTGGGTGGTGAGTCCCGTGCTCAGGCCGTGGCACATGCGCTGGGGAGCGGCCACCGAGGAGGTCACCGCTCCGATGCCCGGTGATGATGTGGTGCCCCGGGCGCAGTTCAACGCCACGCGGGCGATCACGATCGAAGCCCGGCCACAAGATGTGTGGCCGTGGATCATGCAGCTCGGGTATGGGCGTGGCGGTTTTTACACCTACGACCTCATAGACAACGCCGGCGTGCCGAGCGCTGACCGGATCATCGGCAAGTACCAGGACTTGAAGGCTGGCGACCTCATCCCGATGTTCCATGAAAGCCACGACCTCGCCATCGCGTACGAGGTCGACAGCTTCAGGCGCAACGAGTGGATGCTGTGGGTGCACCACCCGCACGAGGGGGAGGCTCCTGACAGCACATGGAGCTGGAAGCTCACCTCGATGCCGGGCGGCCGGACGCGACTGGTTACGCGGATGAAGCAGGACTACCGCTGGCAGACCCTCCGGCTGGCAACGTTCAACCTGATCTTGATGGAGTTCGGCGACTTCGCAATGGAGCGGCGGATGCTGAAAGGCATAAGGGCACGGGCTGAGTCCGCACGCCGGTGACTCTGCACCCGTACGAACCGGCAATGCCGGACGTCTCCCGCAGACGCACGGGGCCCGCCTGACCGCCCCGCCCCGGCTGAGCCAGGCCCTGCAAGCGATACTGCCATGCGCATACCGCCCAGCGCCTCATAGCGGCCCGAACACAACACGCCGCATGCGGCATGAGCGCGCGTTTTAATCGCCACGCATGCATGAGTAATCATGCACGATGGCAAGCTTGGCATGGGTGTTGGAACTGCTGATGATCGCCGACATCAGCTACCTTCCCGGCCTCGATGCGAACACCAATTCAACGATGCTTTGAGCACGTTCCGCGAGCCCACTCTGGTACAGCCTGGAAGATCTCTAGGAAATTGGCTCTCGCTGCCGGTATGCCGCTCGAATCATAGCCATGGCCGCGGCCGGATGTTGCGCTGGATCGTATGGATTTCCCAGCGGAACGAACCGGCCGATTACCAACGAGAGCGACGTCGACACAACCCCCTTAGCATGGGGGTGACCCGCAGCGACTGTTGCCCAGCCAGCAGCCTTGGGAAGAAGTGTGGCTACCCGCCGACGCCGGGTCTGCCGACAAGCTGCCCGCACCACGTCTCGGTACTCTTCCTCCAAGCCTGCGAGTTTCTCCTCCACTTCAGCAGGGTCCCAATCGTCGAGGTACAGGTCGTCCTCCAAATCGAATAGGCGCCGCCGAGCTTGTTGGAACACTGGACTTGTCGCGAGACTGATTGCGGTAAGAAAAGCCTCCTCAGGGTCCCTCACGGCAGGCTCTTCAACGATGCGCCTGACGTGCAGCGCCACTGCCTGATCTACTGGCCGATTACCCTGCACGGCGACCTTGGGCGGGGAGGAGGCATCATCAGTCGGAAGGATGCCCAACTCAGCCTTCGCTTCGTCCTCAGACTGGTATCCCGCCAGGATGAACGGTTTGCGCTCTGGCAACTCATCAGGCTCAAAGCTAGCAACAATCTCGTTCCATGCAGCAGGGGACGCAGCGTAAATCCGCCCGGTAAGCCCGAAAGCAACCTCCCGCCCGAGTTGCTGCAGCTGATCCCACGAGCTTTGCCACTCCGCTCGTAGTTGCGCCGTCCACGGAACGGGGATGATGACGCCTGCGGCTTGCACCGTCCGCAGCGCGATCGCATCTGGATCCCAGCCGCTACGAACCCACCGCTCGTGTTCCGGATCATCCTCCGGTACGGGCAAGATGATCCGGTCATAGAGCAGGACATCCGATGCCAATGACCCGATGTCCCGATGTGCCCGGACCGAGAACGCAGCCCAGCGCTGCCTTCGATCCACCGTCATGCCTGCCATGTATGCCTCCGCGGCCAATCTAGGACGTTGGCGAACTAGGAGCAATAGACACGTGCCTGACATGAGATCTTGGACCATCCGGTGGCGAAGAAGTAGGGCAGAGCAATCGGCAGGGTCAAGCAGGGGCCACAGTCCTAGTGTTTCACGTGGCCGTTCACATGGTCACGGGCCCATACAAGCCTACTGGCGTCTTCCGACCAGCGGCAGATGAGGACGTTGATGTCAGGCGCCTACGGTGTATAAAGATAAGAACCGGCCGCTTGTCTATCTGGATCGATACTGATTGCCATGGAGGAGAGCTCCTAATGGCCGCGCACACTCGTGCTGATTACGGCCACCGTGGTCATCCACCTAGTAACCGTGCTCGGCACCGTTCACCCTACTCCGTTCAGGAAATTCAGCGGTCAGTAGCCATCGGCTTTTGTTGCAATCGGTCGGCTAACATCACGACTACTCTCGGATTGACTCCGATGTTGCAGTCACAGCGGTAGGGCGGGCGTAGGCAACCTATTGTCCTCGCGAGTCGCGGATTCGGACGAAAAACATGTCATTCCAGTGGGAACTTCCCGCCTGAAAATGATCATTGTCGATGACTTTGAGGAAGCCCGGGAAGGTGGAGCTTGCGGGTTCCCTGGGCAGACCTCCCGTCCACGTGATGGCTCCGATCAGCGAACCTGTCGGTAGCCGTCCGCGAAAGGTCTCAAAGCCGGCGGGCACGCAGTCGTCGCCGGTTATCTTGGTGGCTATCAGATGCTCATCGGCATGTGAGATCGACACACGCTCGGTGTGCTTCGTACCGACCGGACATTCGTATTCGCTGCACTCCCACACGCCGGTGAGGCTAATGTCCATTTGATCTAAGTCTCCTATTCTCCGAGTGTGCTCAGCATAATACGCATCTTGTGCAAGCAAGAGAGTACTAGCGCTTTTTAATGAACTGGCGCAGCCATGGAGCCGAATGCCAAAGTTCAAGCGATGGTTCGCCAGCCGAATTCAAGTCATATCGAATGAGGCCGCTCATGCCAAACCAAGCAACTCTCGTCCGTTGCTAACGATCAATGATGCAGCCTCGTCTGAGGACTCTACCTCTGTGTAGATCCGTGCTTCGGATATGAATCTGAGCTTCGCTGCCACGCCACTGAAGCCACGCAGCATATAAGGGCTAGTCAATCCCTTCTGAACGATAACAGTAATCTTCATCTCCCGGCCAAGAGCAAAGCTAAGCTCAACAAATGCGCTAGATGGCCCCATCGCCTCAGCAAATTGCAGATACAGATATGCGGGACAGTTGAATAGCGCCGTCATGTTTTTCTCAGTGACAATATCTGCAGCGGCAGCACGACGGTCGGCCGCCACCTGGATTCGCTCACCCGGCCAGACAATACCATTTACATGCTGTCGCGCTGTGCTCACCACCTTCGCAACAGCATCATGGTACCCTGGAACATTCTCGCTTGCTATTTCCAGAAATCGGAGCAGAGACAAATAGCTCATGATCTGGGGCGGATTCCGCAAAAGACTGGGTGAGATCAGCCTTAAGTATTTGCTCTATACGTTGAACGTTACCGAGATGTGGAATAGCTTTGCCGGTGACCCACCGGCTCACCTGGCTGGGATCCATACGGAGTTCACGCGCCAGATCAGCTTGGTTGAACCGGGCCTCCTGCAGTGCCTGACGTACCGCCCTTGCGAAGCTTGCGTGATCTTGTCCCCCCATGCACGCATGCTAGCGCAATCCATACACGTTCGCGCCTTGATCCACCAATGGACGACATGATGGTGCCATGTGTCTCATGACTTGATCGTATCGAACAGCAAAACGGCCCGACGGCAAGGAAAAGCCATGTTCAACCCATGCATCAGGCTCATGTGGTATGACGCTAGTAACCGCGATAACGAAAGGATGAGTGGTATGAGCGGCAACATGCCTCCCCAGTACCCTAACTCCGCCCATCATGCGCAGGCTGACGCCGAGGCTACTCGGCGTGCCCAGGAATACCAGCGCCAGCAGCAGGAGGCGGCAGAAGCGGCCCGCAAGGCTCAGGAGATCGCCGAAGCTCAGCGGCGCGAGGCGGAACGCGCGGCCGCCGACCAGGCGAACCGCGTGCGCTGGAGCAGCCAGCGACACTAGCGGCGTCGAGTTTTCGGCTATCAGGTTGGCCCGAGCACATAGCTTGGGCCAACCTGATTTATTTCAGCAGCCCACTTCAGAAGGAACGAAACGCGCGACGTGCACGAATGCGGTGCAAGCTTCGGTTAGCCGTTATATGAGCATGCGCTTGGATAACGCTCGCTCATCGGCATGTGAGGCTCATTAGCCATAGCCCACGTTGATCGTGGTGGACCGGGCCCTGGCCTATGTCGTGGGCCTTGGCTGACGCAGGTCGAGTCTTCTGTAGTCACTTTGACTGCTCGCACCCCAGGCGTCATCAGATCTCCCCGATGTCCCCTACCGGATCTCACGTATCGGCGGCGGTGTCATAAGTTTGTATCTCGTGCCGCTGACAAGTAGGATTGACGTAGATTCCCGCAGACTTCACCTTGAATTGATGACCGAAGGCGGCCGGCCACGGGCTTCTCCTCAACCGTCCCGCCGTCCCCGTAGTCCCGCGTGCTGACTGCACGGGTAACGCTATGGAGTCACGCCTGCAGCGACGTTCAGGCCTGCCGCCAGCACGCAAGGGGAGACATCCTGTGATCCAGCTCAAGCTGACCCACCAGCGCGTGGCCGGTGCCGGCGACGTGCCCGCCGTGCTCGCCGCCGGCTGGGAGGCTTTCGAGCTGGTCGCCGCCATCGCTTCGGCCAGCGCCGGTGACTCTCCCGGCATGTACCCGGCGTTCACGCTCGCAGCCGGTTCCGCTGTCACGGGCCGCGATGCCCTGGCCTTCGCGCCCTCGATGCCGCCTGTCCCGCCCGACATGGGGCAGAACACACCGGAGCCGGCCGGGAACGTGGACGAGATCGCCGACGCGCTGGCCGGCCTGGCGTCGGTCCTGAGCGGCCGCTTGCGGCGGGCGGCCGGGCTGGCCGCCACCGCCGGCGACCGTTCTGCCTGCGAAGACGCCGCCAGCGAAGCCGAGCAGATCACCCGGCTTCTTGGCATGGGAGATTAGTTGGCCGCGGCGGTGTTCGGGGACTTCCTCCGCGCGGGCCGTCTGTACCTGGAGGCAGCGGTAGAACCCGGCGACAGCGAGGTGGCCTGCCTGCCTGATGCGGTGCCGCCGCTGCACCGCCTGGTGACGGTACTGTCCCTGTACCTTGAGGATCTGGCCCGGTACGGGGAGATCGAGGCAGCCGGCCGGACCGATATGCAGCGTGCGGTCGTCGATGCCGGGGCCGCCTTGCGGACCGCCGCCGGTTGCCTGGACCGCGGCGCCGTTGACCTGAGGCCGGCCGGCCGGGTCAGGCAGCCTGCTTCATCGCGTGCGCGTCTGCTGGCCGGCGCTGCGGCCGAACTGGCGGTAGGCCGGGATCTGCTCCATACCCATTTCGTGCTCGATCCAGCCGGATTTGCACAGGAACGGTCGGAATGGGCGCCGGTGGTGACGTCGCTGCCCGTGGCGCGGGCACTCGCGGCCGAGTGCGCGGCATGGTCAGCGCGGCTGGGTCCTTTCACTGCCCGGCTCGCGGACCTGGCCACGCCGTACATGTCCGGGGCCCTGGCCGGTCAGCTGGTCGTCTTTTACCCTGGGGAACTGGCTAGCGCGGGCCAGTGGCTGCGAGCTGCCAGCGCCGCCCTGCGTCCGGCGCCCGGCGCCGGCCCGGCACGGGCAGAAGATACCGGCCTGCTGCATGCCATTCCTGCAGCGTTGCCGCCGCCACGCCAGCCTCTGGACCCGGCGGAATCGGTCGCCGAGCTGTGCGCCGGGATCGCCATCAGCGCGTCCCGGCTGCGCGCGGCGATTCACCGTCACCCGGACACGGACGGCTGGTCTCCCCGGCTTACCTCGGGCGGGTGGCAGTGGACGGCGCGGTCCGCCGCTATTACCAGCCACCTCGGTGAACTCGCGCTGCGCTCCCTCGCCGGCCGGGCTGCTCAGCTGACCGGCGTGACAGTGACCAGAACACAGGTCGAGAGCACGGCTGAGGCGCTGGCCGGGATGCGGACCGCCTGGCAGCAGGTCGGCGTGATCTGGAACTTGTTCATCACCGAGCGGCGGCTGCGGCCCACACTCGCGGCGAGCGAGGCGAGCGATCTTCTGCTCCGGATGGGCCGGCTCGTCTGGGATAACCCGCAGTGGACCCCGGCCCGCGCCGACCGTGCCCCGCGCCGGGACCCGGCCGCTCTAGCGCCCGGCCCGGCTGCGTTCGCCGCGGTCGTGTCAGCCACACATCAGGCCGCCGATGCCCTGGCTCGCGCGGCTGCCGCCGATACCGCCGCCGTGCAGGCCGCCGCCCGGGCCGGACGGCTCCAGGTACCGACTCGGTCCTTGTCCGCGCGGTACGACATACCCCGCGCTTTCGCGCCTGCGCCGCCGCCCCGGCTCCGGGATCTGCGCGACGCCTACCACGGCGCTGCCGAAGCGAGCACGCACGCAGCGCACGAGCTGGGCGAGCTCGCGATCACCCTGGACGCGCCGAGCAAGGCCCTGGCCCTGGCGCGGGCAGCCGTACCAGGCCCGGCACGACGACGCAGCGGTCCCGGCATCGACGTCCGCAGCCGCCGCGATCTGCCCCGCGCCGGCCTGCCGTTCACCGAGACCCGGGCCAGCACCGTGCCGCCCGGGCCCGTAGAGCAGGCCGTCAGGCAGCACGGGATCTCTGACCCGGTGGTGCTCCGCCGTGCCGCCGCGATCGATGACGCTGCCCGCGATCTGATCGCCCTGGCCGGACAAGCGGACACCGCCCCGGAACCGGGCGCGCACCAGAACCGTGCGGCCGTTCTCCTCGCCGCTCACAGCTTCCCGCACGACCCGGCCGCGGGCCCGTCCGTCAACCCGATCCGGCCAGCCAGCCGGCCCGGCGGCCTGTCACCTGGCAGGTCACGCACGCGGGAGAGCTGAGCGCAGCCGCCGCCATCGACGCCGGTCCCGCGATCACGCCGGACGGCCAGCCTGCCTGGCCCCCCTGGACCACGACCCGCCGAACGGTGCTGGCGCCGCCGCGGCAGCCTCGAATCGCGTCCCAGGCGGTGCACGGAAAACTCCCCGCCGCCAGCCGAGCCGCCGTGCGGTCACCGGTAGAGCGGACCTGACCAGCGCCTTCCCGTGCAACGTGGCCGTGGCGACGGCAGCCCGGGTTCAGCACGCCGGGCTCTGCCCCTGCCAGCAGCGGGTGCTCAGCGATACCCAAGTTCACGGCCTGCGCGCACGAGCCAGCGCGCATGAGCTACCGCGCCGCCTGGCCGGTGTACCGGCCATGGCGGGCTGGGATGCCGCGTGCGTTCCGTGGGTGAGGGTGGCTGTCAGTGCCGGGTCTTACTGCCCGGTGGTGGCGGCCTTGAATCTGACTACCAGCTCGGCGGGAATCCGGCCGCGGTCTTTTACCTCAATGCCCTGAGCCTTGGCCCACTCGCGGACCTCAGTGGTGTTCGGTGCGCTGGCCGGAGCCCGGCGGCTGGTTCGCGCTGGCCGGCGAGCACTGCCGCCGGCCCGCCGCGCAGCAGCTATGTAGCGGGCGAGCGCGTCGCGCAGTGCCTTGGCGTGCTCCTCGTTCAGGTCGATCTCATACTCCGTACCGTCCAAGCCGAAACGGACGGTTCCTTCGGCGGCGCTGCCGTCAAGGTCATCGATAAAGAGGGTCTGTATCTTCTGGGCCACGGGACGCTCGATTCCTCTCACAGATCTCTGGCGCACCAGCGTAGACAATCCGACACCAGACCACCGTACAGCCACGCCGAGGAGGTAAGCGCTCAGACCTGCGCCAACCAGCAGCGCGCCGGAACACGACAGCGTTGCGATCGGATCGATCACGGTGAGCGGCATCGAGTATCTGCCGTCACACCGCCAGACCGGACCGGGCATTCTGCGCCCAAGTCCGCAACACCCGTCGCAGAACGTTACCCTTAATAGAGTGCCTACAGAGCGCCATCGAAACCGGACGAATATTTGCTCGTGCCTTCGCACGTCCGTGTACGGATTCCAGCGTTCAAAACAGCCAGTTATGGATACAGGGCGACCGCGTACCAGTCGCATGTGTTGACTTGCCGACGAGGACAAATAGATGGCTTGATACGTGAGTAAGCGAGCCGTGTCTAGCTCTACGAATTAAAACTGCGTCAGAGCAGGCGGTAGCCACGAACCACGTCACTACCTTTTGGTCACAAGCCGCGTTAGCGCATCCCCGACCTCAGCCATGAGTAGTTCGGCTAGACTGCAGCGTATGTCTGTGTACCGAGATGCAGGTGGAACGCCTACCGTTGTTGCAATCATCGTCACAATCATCGTGACTTGGGTGTTCTCTTGGTATTTCTTTAGAAAGGGCAAAGTCACCAAAGCTCTCGGATGGACACCTCTTAAGATTACCCGGATTGTCACCCGGCCAGTGGCGGATGTCGCCAAAGGGCTCGCGCTAACCTGGAATAGCAAACCTCTTGACACGCCATATATCGTGAAGATACGAATCAAGAATATCGGTTCGAGGGAGATAGTAGCCCCCCGTCCGGGCTCAGACAGATCCGATTATATCGAACCGCTGGTGATAGAATTCCGTAGATCAAAGTGCTATGAGGCCACCATATCAGATGCATTTAATGCTGTTCTGAATACACCACAGCTAATTATGTTCGAGCCACCTGCGGCGCGACTGACAGTTCCAATGCCCACGCTTAACATGGCCGCCTGGATCAATGTCGAAATGATAGCTGACGGCAAGCCAGAATTTCCGAAACTCAGTTGCCATCTTGAAGGGCAGACTAAGGTAATTCAACCTGTACCGGGCCGGTACCGTCAGCGTGGCAGATCAATTGCACTGATCACCGGTGGAATCGGATTCTTCCTGGCGACACTCGGGTTCGGCCTACTCGGACTATATTCTTACAATGTAAATGGCGCAGGATACTGGCCGCCCATTCTCCTTGCCATCGGAATATCGCTAGCTATAATTGCAGCGCTAGTTTACGGCGGTGCCTGGTTGCTGGATCTGCAGGATTGGAAAAACGTAAAGAGCGTGGCACCAGAGCTATTCGCATCGAAACGTTCCAGACTGAAGATCAGATCGCCGCGTCCTGACAAGGCTGTGGAGCGATGGCAACCCTGAATATTGCAACGAGCTGCTGGAAGCGCGCAGGCGACCAAGAACCGCGGCTCGGCATCTGCAGGCCCACCCACATCGGCGCCTGAACATGCACGCGGCGGTTGTCACTAGGGTTCTGGACCTCTGGCTGATGACCTCAATGAGCTGCATACGCAGTTCGGCCAGCTCCCAGTCGTCCAATCGTCTCGGTCTGCCGACCCACAACCGAAGTCGTGGCGCCAGCGCTGACCACTCTGACCGGTAGGCGTCTGGTGATGGATGTCCTGGTCAGCAGGCAGTTAGGCCTTTGAACCTCGGCCTCCGGTGATCCTTGCGGCGAAGTCCTCACTGGTCTATCTCTAGATAGATAGGATTGGGGTCATGGGTCCTCTCTCGCGTGTCACGCCGGCGACGCTGGACGTGCTGGATGCGCTGATGGGGCCGGATGATGAGTTGTACGGGCTGAAGATCGCGCAGCTGGCCGGCCGGAAAACTGGGAGCGTCTATCCGATCTTGGCGCGTCTTGAGGCGGCGGGCTGGGTGGAGAGCCGCTGGGAGCGTGATGAGCGCGGTGACCGCGGTCCGCGACGGCGATTCTACCAGCTCAGCCCAGATGGCCTCAGTGCTGCCCAGGCGGTGCTTACTGAGAGGCGGGGTGACATCAGAGGCCGTCGGTCCGGCCGTGTGCCGCGCAGGGTGCCAAAGGTAATCACGATATTCCGCGCCTGGCGGGTCACTTCGCTATGACGTGGCAGCTGATCTTGTTCACGGCGGTGCTGCTGCCTCTCGGAATCATGGAATTCGGGAGCCTGGCGCCGTGGCTGGCCGCCAGGCTGGTCGAGTGGGGAGCATCTCTTCTCGGCCCGGATGAGCTGTGCGCTCGGTACAGGGAGGACTGGCTTGCCAATCTTGAGCGGGTGCCAGGAAACCTGACCAAGCTCGGCTGGGCCCTGTGGGTGGTGGCCTGGGGAGTACCTCAACTGCGTCAGCCGTCCGGCAAGAAGCAGCTCGGGCCCGCCGAGGCTCCCGTGTGGAGCGTGCTAGTTGACCCTGGTTTCCGCTGGTATTTCGCCGGCAGCATCTGCTTGAGCATTGGGATATGGGTCCAGAACACAGTCTTGATCTTCCTGGCATTCGACCTGACCCATTCGGTTTTCACCGTGGGGCTTGTTCTATGCGCCCAGTTTACTGCCGCTATGACGCTTGGCCCGTGGCTGGGGAGAGTGACCCAGCGGTCGGGCAGCTACCGGGTTCTGGTATTGAGCCAGATGTCTTCCATGGTTGTCAGCGCTACGCTGGCAGGTATGTACTTTTCTGCAGGGATGACGATTAACTGGCTTCTCGCAGGTGCTCTTGCACTTGGCCTATCATCTGCGTTCGCGCTTCCTGCTCAGTCAATGATCGCGCCGAGCATGGTTCCGCCGCACCACGCTAAAGCCGCTACCGCGGCAAACTTCTTGTCAGAGAATATCGGAAAGGCGTTCGCTCCCGTCCTCGCCCTGTCCATTGTGTGGACCGGAGGGCTTGGCTGGGCCTTCGCGATAACGTCGCTTTCCTCCTTCATCATGGTCAACATAATACTTGCACTGCGTAGTCGCGGAGTAAGATCGGAACCCCCGTGCAGGCAGATAACAGGATTCGTCTCACTTTTCTCTCATCGCAGTATCGTGATCTTGTTCGCAACCCTGTCAGCAGTTACTGCCGCGATGGAGACAATCAGGCTGCCGATCGCGACTGGGTCGTAGTGGCGCGTGTTGTCTCGCCGACGTCGTGCGTTGAGCGCGGCCGCCACTTCTATTTCTGTGCTCGGCCCAAACTCGGATGTTAGAACGGCAGTGCTGGCCCATGCGATCTCAGCAGCGTGATCACTCGCCATTGGCTTTGCCTCTATTTCTGTGCGCAGATTGCTCAAACGATTCGCAAGAATCCCAGGCTTGTGAATTCGTGAACTTATTCCAGCATCTCACCGCCCGTAAACTATACGCCAGCATTCCATTAGTATCCCATAATCTAGGCGGAACCCGGGCTTAACTCACCGGTGTGTGCCTGAGCATTCACCGGGTGCGGAAATCCCGAAGCCGCCGACGAAAGCCGGAACTCGCGGAATAGCGCGGCCCCGCGGATCGTCCAGTCCAGTATGCCCAGGCTGTCGCCACGATCTTCCATGGGCCCGTCCAAGCCATACCGTTGTAGCGGCCAACTGCGGCGCAGTGCCGAGTTCTTGTCCGAGAGTCAGCTGCGGCAACTGTCGTTCGTCATCATGGTGTCGCGTCGGCGTAAGTGTTCTAGCGCAGGCGAGGCCTGGCGCGCCAGGTACTGGTGGTGTCGTCGATGTCGGTCATAGAATGCAGTCGATTCGAGCCTTCGAGGAAGGATGGTATGGCAAGTAAGGCCCAGCTGATAACGGCTATCAGGATGCGGGTCGCCCGGGCCGGCCAGGACGACGACTTCAGCGCAGTGCTCAACCCGGAAGCACTCGCCGAGGCACGGGCGTTGGCTGCCTTCGCGGAGGGCGACGATCCCGAGCCCGCCTTTGTCTTAGGTAATTTCCACCTGGTCCGCGACCGGCTGCTCCAGCCCGGTGAGGGCGAGGCCGACTTTGCCGCTGCGGTGCGGTGGTTCGGGGTTCTTTTCCCCTGGCGGCCTGACCTGGTTCCCGCGGCGCTGCTATCGGAGGTGGCGCGCGCCGCCCCCTCCGCCGGGCACGACGCCGTCGGCTGGCACGATGAGGCGCTGCGCCTGCTGGGGGATTCGCAGGCGGGATATAACCTCGTCGTGCTCAACCGGGTGGTCGGCCTGCTCGACCGTACGATCGGGTCAGCCTCTGACAATGATCCCGAGTTCTGCAACTATCAGATCAACCTGTGCCTGGCCTTGACCAGGCGTTTCGGGCACACCGGGTCTGCGGGCGACATCGACCGTGCGGTGACCGCCGGCCGGCGAGCGGTAGCGGGTGCGCGTTCGGGTAGTCCCTGGCGGGCCGGCTACCACGACACCCTGGGCCGGGCGCTGCAGGCCCGGTTCGAGATTACCGGGGTGGTGGCCGAGATCGACGAAGCTGTCGCCGCCGGCTGCACAGCGGTAGAGCTGACCCCGCCCGGCGACGAGGACCTAGGGATGTTCCTCGACGGGCTCGGCGTCGCGCTGGCGCTGCGCTTCGGGCACCTCGGCACCCGCGCTGACGGCGAGGAAGCGGTCAGGGTCTTCGAATCGGCCCTGGCGATCACGCCGGGCGGCGACCCCGGCCGGGCCCGGCTGCTTTCCCACCTCGCGACCGTGCTGGAGGCGCGCTTCGAGCGCCTTGGCGACCCGGCCGACCTGGACCGTGCCGTCGATGTCTTCTGGGAGGTCCTGGCCGCCGCCGACGCGGAGGACCCCGGCGGCAGCACCTACCTGCACGGGTTTAGCCTCGCCGTGCGCATCCGGGGGGAGGCGACGGGATCGCTCGATGACATCGAACAGGCCATCACCGCCGCGACGCGGGCGGTCGGCGGCACGCCCGAGGGCCACCCCGACCAGGCGATCTTCCTCTCCGGCCTCGCCAGCGCGCGGCGCGCCCGGTTCGACCAGACCGGCCAGCGCAGTGACATCGAGGAGGCGATCGAGGCCGGCGAGCGCGCCGTCGCCGCGCCGGCCGGCGATATCGACCATGCTCTCTACCTGAACGAGCTGAGCAACGCCCTCATCGCCCGCGGCGAGCGGTACGGCATCCTGGAAGATCTCAACCGGGGGCTCGATCTCGCCCGTGCCGCCGCAGCGGCCGTCCCGGCGGGGCACTCGATGCAGGTCACCTACCTGGCGAACCTCGCCAACAAGCAGCTCATCCACTTCCGCCACATCGGCTTCGGGCCCGACCTTGCCCACGCGGTCTCCAACGCCGAAAAAGCGTCCGCGCTCGTCCAGGCCGACGATCCCCGCTACGGCATTATCTGCTCCAACCTCGCCGTCATGCTGCGCACCCGCTACGCCCGCCGGCGGAAGGAAGAGGACCTCCGGCAGGCGATCTCGGCAGGAAGGCAGGCTGCCGAGACGCTCCTCCGGGACCACCCGCGACACGCTGGTGCGCTCTCGGAACTGGGCATCAACCTGCTCAACCTCTTTGAGGTCACCGGGAGCCAGTCCGACCTGGATGAGGCGACGCTCATCGCCGAGCGGGCGGTGGCGAGCCGGGCCACCGGGCCCTCCCATGCCATTCACCTGTTCAATCTCGGCACTGTCCTCAGCCGACGGGCCGGCGACCCGGCCGCCCAGCAGCGGGCGGTCGAAGTGCTGGGTGAGGCGGCGCGCTCTGCCGCGGCGGCACCGCTGATGCGGGTGGAGTCGGGCAAGCTCTGGGCTGCCCTGGCCTCCGCCGCGAGCAACCACCTCCTCGCCGAGGCGGCGTGGCGGGAGGTCTTCGGGCAGTTCCCGTTGCTCGCCGACCGGAGCCTGGCCCGGGCCGACCAAGAGCGCCACCTGCGGGCCCTGACCGGGGTCGCCTCGGGGGCTGCGGCCACCGCACTCGGCTTGGGCGACCCGCAGTCGGCGTGGCTGCGACTGGAGCAGGGCCGCGGCGTGCTGCTCGGGCAGGAGCTTCAGACCCGTACCGACCTCGATGTCCTGCGCCAGCAGCATCCAGCCCTCGCCGCCGAGGTCGACCGCGTGCACGCGCTGCTGCGGGACGAAAGGTCGCCCGATGAGCCCGGCCGTCCCGTCACCGATAGCGGTCCGGTGCGGCGGCGGGCGCTGCAGGACTGGCGGCGGGTGCTCGGCGACATCCGCCAGCAGGCCAGGTTCGAGCGGTTTGGCCTGCCGCCCACCATCGAGGAGCTGCGCGCCGCCATCGAGGTGGGCGAGGCCGTAGTCGCCCTCAACGTCGCCGCATACCGCTGCGACGCCCTCCTCCTCACTCGACAGGGTGAGGACCATATCGCGCTGCCGGAGGTCAGCTTCGAGGAGGCGGCGCGGCGGGCAAGCGCCTTCCTCGCCAGGGTCCATGTCGCGGAGGGAGACGGCGGGCAGGAGGACTTGCTTGACGTGCTGGCCTGGCTGTGGGATGTGGTGGCCGCGCCGGTACTGGAGCGTCTCGGCTGCACTGCCCCGGTCGATCCCGACACCGGCGGGCGGCGGGTGTGGTGGATCCCCACCGGGCCGCTATCAGCCCTGCCGGTGCACGCCGCCGGTCATCACCTCGCCGGCAGGGATACAGTGCTCGACCGGGTTGTCTCCTCCTACACCCCCACCGTGCGGGCACTGTGCCACTCCCGGCGGCATTCCCGCCAGCAACACGATGGCGGTGCCGAGGGCGTGCTGGCGGTCGGGATCGAGGAGGCGGGCGGGCTCCCGCGGCTCGCGAAGGCTGTGGAAGAGGCGACCCGCGTCGCGGACCTGCACGGCGGCCAGCCTCTGCTCAACGGCCAGGCCACGCGCGTCGCCGTTAAGGAGGCGCTTCCCTCAGCCCGGTGGGCGCACTTCGCCTGCCACGCCGGGGCTAAGGAGGACAACCCGTCGGCGAGCTGCCTCTACCTCGCCGACGGGCCACTACAAGCGCGGGAGATCATGGGGCTCATGCCGGCCAGGGGTTACCTGGCCTACCTCTCGGCCTGCTCGACCGCCTACGGCGGCACCGGGCTGCTGGACGAGGCCATCCACCTCGCCTCCGCCTTCCAGGTCGTCGGCTTCCACCACGTCGTCGCGACCCTGTGGCCAGTGGAGGACAAGGCCGCCTCCGACCGCAGCCAGCAGATCCATGCCCGGCTGAAGCGAGGAGTCGGCCCGGCCCTAGCCGTGCACCAGGCGGTGCGCGCCGCCCGGTCGGCCAGCCCCGGCTCCCCCTCCGTCTGGGCGTCCCACGTCCACTTCGGAGCGTGACCTCACGGGATTGTCCGACGACAGAATGAACGCATCTGTGCGTGTTTACCGAGGAGCACAAGGTCGCCCATGATCGTACTTAACTTCAGGCGGATATTGTCCGGCGTGTTGTAGTGGTGGTCATACGGGGGCTGCGGGCCGTCAGGCGATGGTGAGGCATGCCGGGCCTGGCAGACGCGGTGCCTGCGGCTGCGAGCTGCCGGTTGCTCGCGGCTGCGAGACTGCCGGTGTGCTACCGGGACGCTGGCGGGCTCATCGCTCCCGCCTGTGCTGGCAGGCGGAGGCGGACCGGGCCGTATGGCGGCATGAAGAAGGCGCCGCGGCCGGCGGCGCCTTCACCGGTACGAGCTGGGCTGCGCGGGCCGGGATGCTCGCTCAGGCACCCGCGCCGGCCTGGACAGATGTCGCGGCAATCGGGGTCATCTTGGCGGTGACCCGCAGACCGCGCATCCAGACGACGGCTAGCCGGGTGAGCACGTCGGCCAGGGCCATCATGACCAGCGCGGCGGTCCAGGCGGCCGAGCCGGTGATGTGGTGCGCGATGCTGAACCGGGCGATGGCCGGGCCGGCGCCGTGGGTCGCGGCGAAGTAGAACACCATCCGGGCTCCGACGCCGGCGATCCACATGCCCGCCGCCAGGGTGCCCGCGCTGCCCAGCGGGCGGCCGTCGGCGCCGGCGCGCAGGTGGGTGGTCAGGCCGCCGATCGCGCCCATGACCGAACCGGCCAGCACGCACGCCAGTTCCAGCGTGAGGTCGCTGCCGCCGCCCGGCACCGCGTGCAGGAACATCACGGCGGCGGCGCCGACGGCCAGGACCGGGACGGCCAGGGCCCGCAGGTCGAGCTGGTGCTCGCGGATCTGGCGGACGACGAGAAGGACGAGCAGCGCGTTGATCAGGTAAATGTTCATACCGTCAGCGTGCCGCGCGGGCCCGCGCCAGCGCGTCGACCCCCGGGTGGGAGTCCGGGTTGATACCCGGATCAAACCAGGGGTTGAACTTGGACATCGCACACAGGCGCCGACTACGGAAAGTAAGACCGCAGCGCCCCCTCACGATTCGATCCTCCGTGCCGAATCCGTGCGCGCGCAAACTGACCTGCTTACGTGGGATAGCGCGTTCGGAAGACCCGGTTCTGTGGCCGGCCGCGCTGCGCAGCGGTGGTGGCATGCGCTCCCCGCGGGCTCTCCTCGTCGGCGGCCTGCGGGATTCCAAGGCATCATGCTGGTTGCCTGCGCTCGACCTGGAGCCAGCCGCAGGCTTGCTGGTTCTTCATCACCAGGCGGATCCGGGGGATTGCCCGGATGAGACGCCTCGCGGTGAATAGCTAACGATCAGTGCCCGGGACGGCGCGCCGCGCCCGTCACGGTTCGCCGGGGGCCTGACCCGGGGCACGCGCGGGCCTGCCCGGTGGCGGTTGCGGACGAGCGCATCAAGCGGTGGTGGCGGTGGTGCGGCAGCCAGGATCAGGGCGACCTGGCCGCCCGCCATGCCGCCAGTGCTGATCTGGACGGTGGCCAGGGCCGGCGCGAGGGGGATGGCGCCCCCGTCCCTCCGCCGGGAGTCAGCCCGGGGTAATTTCACCCCTTCGGCGGCGGGCACGCGGAAGGGGTAACCGCACCTCTGCCGCGGCTGCGCGGTGCTGAGCAGCCTGGATGGTGACCGCCGGGAACTGCCCGGCCCGGTCCCGCCCGACAGGAGAAGACAATGTCCATGCACCCGACCCTCACCGCCGCCCTGGCCGACCCTCACCGCCGCGACCTGGTCGCCCGGGTCGAGACGCACCGGATCGCCCGGGCCGCCCATGCCGGCCGTCCAGCGCCCGCGCGCCCTATGCGGATCATCCCGCAGCTGATCGCGGCGGCGCGGCGGCCGGTCACGCTGCTGCTCGCGCTGCCGTTGATTGTCGCGTGCATCGCGGCGACTTGTTCATGCAGCTCGAACAGCGGCTCTGCTGTTGGCCCCCCTATCCCCCCTGTGACCACGGCGGCAACCAGCCCCGCCGCGGACAGCGGCAGCCCTGCCGCGGACAGTGGCGGCACGAGCACGGCGACCGGATTGTTCGCCTACGTGCCAGCGGGCCTTCAGTCGAGCTGCACCGACACCGGAGGAACCACCGGTCACTTCCCGGCGCAGATCTCCGGTTATACCGATTCGCTGGCGTGCGCCACAGGCGCGGTATCCGAGATTGACGAGGTTGACTACTATCAGTACGCCTCCACAAGCGATATGCAGAGCGCCTATGGCACCTTGGACGATACCGGGGGTATTCTCGCGCCGGGCGGCTGCGCAAGCGGTGGTCAAGAATACGGGACGTGGTCGACCGGCGGTGCCGCCATCGGAGACATCTCCTGCACTATCATCTTCGCCATGGTCTGGGACGACCCGAATACGAACATACTCGCGGTCGTCAAGGCGGATTACGCCTCGCCCTCCGAATCTTATGACTGGTGGCAGTCCAACGGGGCCAGCATCGACGGCTCCAGCGCGGACGCGACCAGCTCGTGAAATCCGGCTGGTCCAAGAGGCGGTGGCCAGCATTCTGCCCCCGCCCGAACCGTAACGACCCCAGGGCAAGCGTCTGCGCGGCTGCCCGCGGCCAGACCGCTGCGCGCACCTCCGCCAGACGCACGCCTCAGCAGCGGACACCTGGTAGCGGCCTCGAACGCTTTGAGGGGTCAGATGACCCGGGTACCGAGCCTGATCCCGCGGGCCGGGCAGCGGCGGGCCGGGGCTAGACCAGGCCCTCGGTCAGGGCCAGGCGGGTCAGGTCGGCGCGGCGGCGGCAGCCGGTCTTGTCCCGGATCCGGTCCAGGTGAGAACGCACGGTACGTACGCTGATGTACAGCTCGGAGGCGATCTGCGCGTCGGTGCGGCCCGCCGCGACCAGCCTGACCAGCTCCTGTTCTCGGCCGCTAAGCTTGGCCGATCCGGTCGAAGGGGCCGGCGGCGGGGCGGGGGCGGTGAGCATCAGGGCGTACTCGGCCGCGGTGTCCAGGCTCATCGCCGCGCCGCGCTGTTCGGCCGCCCGCACCCGGTCAGGTCCGAGCGCCTGCCGGATCGTTCTCAGCGCCTCCTCCCGCATGCGCGCTCCGGGCGGCGTGGCAAGGAGCCCCAGCTGCCGGGCGTGCACGTCCTGGGCAGCCCACACCGTAGCGGCTTCGGCGTAGCGCCCTGTTGCGGTGCACAGCGACGCGCAGAAAAACAGGCCGTTGGCCGCCACATTCCACAAGTCGCCGGCCCGCACAGCGATCTGGAGCCCGTCGCGCAGGTGCGCGGCGGCGTCCTGGAAATGGCCCACCCGCACATCCAGGTCGGCCATCACCCCCAGCATGTAGGGCAGGTTGAGCAGGTCGCCGGCATCCCGGCACTGGGCCAGCGCCGCCGCGCCGGCGGTTCCGGCGGCCGCCAGGTCTCCGTTCTCGATCAGCGCCGCAATCATGACGGCGCTGCCCGCCCGGGCAATCGAGCCGGGCACGCCGGCTATGAGCTGCTGCCGCCCGATCAGCTGAACGCCGCGCTCATTATCACCGCTGTTAAACGCGGCGATGGCAAGCATCCTCTGCGCCGCCCCCTCGCCGGCCGGGTAGCCCAGCTCCCGGGCGATGGCCAGCGACCGGCGGCCGTCCTCGGCCCCTTCGGCGAGCCGGCCCGTGTTCAGCAACGTCTCCGCCCGGCCGACCAGGGCATCGGCCAGCACCTGGGACGGCCCCCAGTCCCCGGCGGCGTCGCGGACCGCGGTGAAATGATCCAGCGCCCCGGCCCGATCAGACGCCAGGAACGCGGCCCAGCCCAGCCAGCCCTGGATAGCGCACCACCGGTCGCTGCCCGGCTCAGCGAGCCCGGCTATCTCGGACAGCAGCCGGTACTGGCCGGGTAGCCGGCCGCGCAGCCGCCACCACCCGCCCAGCGCGTCCGCCAGCCGCACCGCGGCCGCCGCGTCGCGGGCGATCGCCCAGGCCAGCACCTGGCGCATGGTCGGATCCTCGGCGTCCAGCCGCCGGGCCGCGGCTACCTCCCCGGCGGCGGTCTGCAGCCCGGCCGAAGCCTCCTCCGCCACCCGCAGCGCCCACCCGGCCAGCGCAGCGGCTACGGAGTCCTGCTCGTCGGCCTCGGTGAGCAGCCTGGCCCCGTAGGCGCGCAACGTTTCCAGCATCACATACCGCGGCGGCCCATCCGCGCTGGTCCGCGGGGGGACCAGCAGCGAGCACTCCACTAGGCGCAGCACCGCTCGCCCAGCGCCCGTCCCGGCCACTGCCTCGGCGCCCTCCAGAGTGAACGACCCGGGGAACACCGAAACCGCGCAGAAGGCCCGCTGCTCGTTCTCCTCCAGTAGCCGGTAGCTCCACTCCACGGCTGCGGCCAGGGACTGCTGCCGGGGCGGCGCCAGCCGGTCCCCGCTGTCGAGCAGCGCGAACCGGTCCTCCAGACGGCCCAGCAGCCCGGCCACGCCCAGCGCCTCGGCCCGCGCTGCAGCCAGCTCGATCGCCAGCGGCATCCCATCCAGCCGCGCCACCAGCCGCGCCACCTGCGGCCCGGTCTGATTGTCCAGGGCGAAGTGCGCGTCAGCCCGGCAGGCCCTTTCAGCGAACAGGACCACCGCCTCGATCTTGGCCGCATCGGCCAGGTCACCGGGACCGGGCACGGCCAGCGGGCCCAGCCGGTACCGGGCCTCGCCCGCGACCCGCAGACCCTCGCGGCTGGTGGCCAGGATCCGCAGGTCATCGCAGGCCGCCACCAGCTCCGCGCACAACCCAGCCGCGGCGCCGATCACGTGCTCGCAGTTATCCAGCACCAGCATGACCTGCTGGCGGGCCAGCACCCGGGCCAGCGCCCCCGCGACCGCCACCCCCGGCTGCTCCCGGACCCCCACCGCCGCCGCGACCACACCCGGAACCTGCCCCGGATCGGACACCGTGGCCAGTTCGGCCAGCCACACCCCGTCCGCGAACCGGCCCGCGACTTGCCTGGCGACCTCGCAGGCTAGCCTGGTCTTCCCTGAACCACCCGGCCCGGTCACCGTCACCAGCTGATACCGTTCAAGCAGGCCCGCCAGCTCGCGTGCCGGTCCGGCCCGGCCGATGAAGCTCGTCCGCATCGCCGGAAAGCCGTGCACGGCGCCGACTGTAGTGACCGCCTTCCCCACGGCCGTACCATAACCGCCACTACCGCCGCCGTACACCCCCGCGATGTAAGGCAACAGCATCCGGCCGCAACCCTGCATGCCCGCCCGCCGCCGTGAGCGCCAAG
>Ga0070735_10000999_pt1 | contig 28222 bp, 23 predicted proteins | sample Coa_R1_FD_66443 | JGI IMG/M metagenome (GOLD analysis project Ga0070735, IMG submission 66443) | Surface soil microbial communities from Centralia Pennsylvania, which are recovering from an underground coalmine fire - Coalmine... | ecosystem: Environmental > Terrestrial > Soil > Unclassified ...
CGGCGACCAGAACTTCTTTAACAAGTGTGTGGATAAGATCATGGAATTCCGGCACGCCGGTAAATCGATCCTGTGCGTGTCGCATGCCCTCGACACACTGGAGCGCATGTGCGATCGCGGGCTTTGGCTGGAGCATGGCCGGGTCGTGAAGCAAGGCAGCGTAGGGGAAGTGCTCAAGGCCTACCGCGATTCGGCAGCCACCCACGCCGGGCTTACCGCGCACACGGGCTAACCCAGCCGCTTACTTGTGATTGTCGTGAGCGTCGGTCGCCGTTCCCGCTTTCGCCGCCGTGCCGATCTTGATGGAATGCGCGAGTTTGGTCTTGCTGCCTTCGGGAATATCGACCACCACGCGGACACCCGCCTTGAGATCCGCCGCTTGCGCGGATTTGTCGCCACGAGTGATCTCGGTTTTCGCATCCAGGGTGACCGGAACGTCTCCTTTGGCGGTCTTGACGGTCAACACGTTGTTGTCCAGTTTCACCACGGTTCCGGTCACGTGGTCGAAGCCGCCGTGCGCGAAGACCTGTGCTGCGCAGGCCAGCAGCACCGTTAGCAAACTAGTGATGATGATGGTGTTCAGGCGTCGATTCATTGGTATCTTCTCCATTTAAGAACTTCTCTTCTTCCTGTTCTTCCCGAAGATCGTCCGGGCTCTTGGGATTCAACTTCTCCATGGCTTTCTTCTCTTCCAACGTAATCTGCGGAAGATGCCGGATGAAGTGTACCAGCTTCCAGGAGTCCTCTTCGTCGTGGCCCGAGCCATCAGACGAAATCCCGTTTCCCCATCCGGGCATCCCTGTGAGGCGAATTCCATTCTGGATGATGTAGAACAGCTCTCCGTCGGTGAGTTGCTGGGTCGCGGGCAGGCGCATGTCTGGAGCGGGCGGATACAGATTCTTTCCCACCACCGTATCGCCGCTGCCGTCATTGGCGTGACACGAGAAACAGTGATCCGCCCAATGCGCGCTCGCTTCTGCGAGTACTTCCGGAGTGTTCGGAATGGGGTTCGTCCTGGATTTCGCGTCGACAGGCATAGCCATGGCTCGGGCTTTCTGGGCCACCCAACGTTCCATCGCGGTAGGCTGATCGTGAGTGCTGAATCCCCGGCCTTGCCGGACTAGAACGAGTCCGGCGATGATCGCCAGCGCGCACACGAAAACCACACCCGAGAGAAACCAGCGAACCTGAGTCACTGTTCTAACTTATACCCTCGCAACCTAGAAATGAAGCTTGACTGCCAACTGCACTAGTCGCGGAGGCGCCGCACTGACGACATGACCAAAGTTCGGGTCCGTGGCGTTTCCGTTGACTGAGGTTGGTCCGAAGAACTGTGCGTGATTGAACACGTTGAACGCTTCGAGGCGGATGTCAAGGGATACCGACTCCTTCAGTCGCACGTTCTTGTTCATCTCCACGTCGAAGTTTTCAATGCCGGGCCCATAGAAGAAACGCCGGGACGAGTTCCCCAGCACTCCCAGCGTCTCCGTGGAGAAGAGGCCGGTATTGAAGGCAGGCAGTCCGTTCCGGGGATTCGTATTGATCTGGAGCGGGCCTGCCGCGACTTGGGGCGTATCCAACAATTGATTGTTAAAGCCGTTGCCCAGCGTGCCCAGCAGCGAGCGATCCGAGGTGTCACTCAGGGTCACGGGGAAACCGGTGCTGAAACGCGTTGTGCCCGACAGGCTCCATCCATCCGTAAAGCGATTGCGCTGGAAGACTCGATCAAACGGCAGAGCGTAGTGGTAGGTCGCTACAAAATTGTGGGTCATATCAAACGACGAGACCGCGCGCGTGAGCCGGTCGTCGAATGGATTGACCTGCTCGCCCAGGTTCGATCCGTCATCGATGGACTTCGAGTAGGTATAGCCGAGGTAAACCGTCGAATCCTTGTTGACAACCAATCGAAGGTTCGCTTGGAGGGCATTGTAGTTCGAATTGCCGATGGTCTCTTGCGCGGTCACCGCCCCGTAGTTGGACCCCAGGATCGTTCGCATGCTGTCATAAACCTGGCCCGACGCCGAAGTGTACTTGGAGTTTTCTCCGAACGGTCCACAGGTGGCGCTGGTGGCCGCCACCTGGTTGGTATGGCTCAGGCTCAGGCACAGCGCCTGATTGGCTGTGTTGGTAGGCACGGTTACCAGAATGTGGTGCCCTTGATTTCCGACATAGCTTATAGTCAACAGGGCGTTCGACCGAAGCTGCCGCTGGATAGAGAGCATGTAGTTCTCCGTGTAGGGCACACTATTCTTCGAATAAAAGTAAGGTGCGGCGTTAATCGGAATGACATTGGCGAAATTGAAGCCTGTGTAGGGGTTGGATTGGGAAACGTTGTGCGGAGGAAAGTTGAAGGGAAAAGGATTGATGTTCTTCGTACCATCCCCGGAGTTGATAAACGGTGCACTGAAAACCGGCGGCGCGGGGCTCAGATAGTTATATCCGAATGGAGGGACACCGTACATGACGCCGGCGCTTAAACCCGGGAACTCGGTATAGAACATTCCAAAGCTCGCCCGGATGCTGCTCTTCCCCGCGTCGCCCAGAAGGAATTTAAGCAATCCGCCCTGCGCCTTCGGCGAATACGCCAGTCCTATCCGAGGAGCGAAATTGTGATCCTGGGTTGGCGATAACCCCTTGGGAATTCCCGGATCTCCGGCCACTAACAATCCTTGGGGAGCGTTCGGATACAGAACCGACTGCGCGCCTGGAACAATGGTTTGGATGTTGTTGTATTTTTCGTTCCACGGCCGGATCAGATCCCAACGCAGACCGACGTTCACGGTCAGACTGCTGGCCGCGCGCCAACTGTCTTGAAAGAACGCTCCCTCGTACTGATTGCGAAGATAGAAATGCTGGCCAGTCGACTGCGTGAAATTGCTGGGAAAGCCCAGAAGGAAGTCCGCGAAGGGCGAGCCGGTTTCGGTTCCGAGTACGCTAAACGTCCCGTTGAACGTGGCGTTGGGGTTCTCGTTCACTTGATCGTTGTGAAACTGGACACCGAATTTCATCGAGTGAGATCCAAGAATCTTCGTGATCGTATCGCTCGCATAGATGGTGTTATTCCACTGAAAAGTGTTGGTGATGGGAACTCCCATTACGAAACTCGGGAAGACAAGGTTCATCACGCCCTCAATCTTGGGATCCTGAACCGTGATGCCCGCCCCGCCGCCGGCCTGAAACCCTTGCGACGCGAGGGACACGCCCACGCCGCCATTCGGATGGCCAATGTCATTCACATTGCGCAAGAAGCCGACGTGGAACTCGTTGACAGTGGTTGCCCCCAAAACTTTGGTGTCGCCGATCGTCAACATCTGGGCGCGCCCGATCGTCAAAGCGTCGAAGCCGGGAACGCTCGCTCCGCCCTGGCCGCCGGGATATGGGTTATCCAGTTGATAGTCGTCAATAAAATAGTAGGCGGAAACCGTGCCGAAACGGGTGTTGGCATCCAGCCGCGTTCCGCCCTTGTGATCCTTTACGGTTTCAGGAAACGCTGAGGTCGCAAACAGATTGGTCCCGATGTTCGGCGTAGGAATGTAATGAAGCAGATTCTGAGCCGGAGCCGACCACGCTCTGGCGGGGATTATTCCGCCTGGCAGAACGCAGGTTGCGCTGGTGCATCCGGGAGTGAAGTAAGGCTCGCCGGCGGTGACCCCGTAACCAAGCGCTTGCGTAAGCAGATCGGCGGCGTGCGGCCCGCTGACGGTACCTGTCAAGGTGCTCAGCGCGTCCGAAAAGTTGCCAGTGCGTTCTTGAGCGGAAAGAACCGTGCTCACAGGCGACGTGATGCCTTGCGTTGTCTGCGTTCCCTGATAGTCGCTGAAGAAAAACAGTTTGTCTTGCTTGATCGGGCCGCCGAGCGTGCCCCCGAACTGATTTTGCCGGAAAACGCCGCGAGTCGCGTCGAAAAAGTTCTTGGCGTCGAGATCGGTGTTGCGCAGGAATTCAAAACCATCGCCGTGAAAGGCGTTGCTTCCGGATTTTGTCACCACATTGATCATGCCGCCGTTGTAATTGCCATACTCAGGATCGAAGTTGTTGGTCAGAACCCGAAATTCCGCAATGGAATCCAGGTTGGGGATTACCGATGTTCCGCCGTTCATGTGCTCCTGGACGTCCGTCGAGTTCACCATGAAGCCGTTGGCCGATTCGCGCTGGCCGCTAATGGAAACGTCGCCCGGATTCGCATCGCCCGAGGGGTTGAGCGTACCTGTGACCCCCGCCATGATGACCGAGGTCGGCGTCAATGAGGTCGCGGGTGTGACGCCCGGTTGAATCGCCAATAGATCCGTATAGCTGCGTCCGTTCAACGGCTGCGAGGCAATCTGCGCGCCGGAGACGACTTCGCCCAGTTGAGTGGACGCCGTTTCCACGTTGGTTTGAAGGTCGGCAGCATTCTCCACTACGGTGATTTCTTCCGACTTCTCGCCGAGCTCCAGCACCGCATCGAACCGGACCGCCGAATCCGCGTCGATGGTCAGATTGGTTTTCTTCTGGGACCGGAAGCCCGGCGCGTCGATCGTGAGTGTATACTGGCCGACCGCCAGGTTCGGAAAGATGTAGGCGCCCGTCGCGTCTGAAGTCGTATTGAACTCGGTCTTAAGCGCGTCGTTAACGATCTTCAGTTTGGCGTCGGGAATGAGCCCGCCGCTTTGATCCTTGATGGTTCCCGAGAGAGTGCCTCCCGACACGGCCCACACCAGATGCGCGGACAGGAGGGCCAGCCCGATGGCGGCGAAGAGCCAGCGAAATCTGTGGGAAGAGTGGGCTGAGAATGGCGCGTTGAACATGAGTGGGACGGAGAAGTTGAATTTAACCCTAACACGTGAGAAACGAAATCGAACCGCCAGAGGGTCAAGAGCGAGTCACTGACAGGCCCTATCGGGTCACTGACCTCAGATAACAAAAGGCTTAGCCTGATATAATTTTTGACGCTATGACCCAATGTGACCGCCGGACTTTTCTGACAGCAACGCTGGGCGCCGCGGCAGCCCTCTCTATACGAGCTCAGCAGCCGGCCGCTGGAACGGCCGCAGCACCACGCGACTGGTCCGGGCAGACTCCCATACGGTATCCCGACCCCGACGTCGTAGCCGTGGACAATCGCTTCCGCAAGTACGTGGTGGGCAACACCACGATCAAACGGGTCTACACCGGAACGCTGTGGTCCGAGGGTCCGGCATGGAATGGAGTCGGCCGCTATCTGCTGTGGAGCGACATCCCCAACAACGTTCAAATGCGCTGGACGGAGGAGGACGGGCGGATCACGGTGTTCCGCAATCCTTCCGGCTACAGCAACGGCAATACCTTCGACTTCGAGGGGCGGCAGCTGGCCTGTGAGCATGGCAACCGCCGCGTGGCGCGCTACGAATACAACGGATCCGTCACCGTGATCGCCGACAAATTCGGGGGCAAGCGGCTCAACTCGCCGAATGACATTGTGGTTCACCCGGATGGCGGCATCTGGTTCACCGATCCCACGTACGGTATCCAGGGTTTTTACGAGGGCTTCCAAGCCACGCCGGAAATCAAGCCGGCGGTATACCGCGTGGATCCCAAGTCTTTGCAAATCGAGAAAATAACGGACGAACTCGACCAGCCCAATGGCATCTGCTTTTCGCCCGACTACAAGAAGGTTTATATCGCCGACACCGGGTCGGGCCGCGAGACCAAAGTGTTCGATCTGGACGGGAACAAGCTGAAGAACGGCAAGCGATTCGTGCAGTTCGCGAACGGGGCGGCGGACGGAATGCGTTGCGACGTCGACGGGAATCTTTGGGCGGGAGCGCCTCCGGGAGTGCAGATCGTCGCGCCCAGCGGCGAACCCATCGGAGTGATCCGGTTACCCGAGAACTGCGCGAATGTGTGCTTCGGCGGCACCAAACGCAACCGGCTGTTCATGGCCGCGAGCCAGTCGCTATACACGGTCTATGTCGGCACCACGGGCGCGCACATTACGTAGCTAGCGCTGTACGCGGCCTGAGCCGCCTTCTTTCAACAGAGCATTCACTTCGGCTACGCTCACCCGGCTGAAATCGCCAGGAATCGAATGCTTCAGGCAACTCGCCGCGACCGCGAACTCCAGTGTGTCCTGGCTGGTGAGGCCGCTCAGCATTCCGTAGATCAATCCGGCAGCGAAGCAATCGCCCGCGCCGACGCGGTCGACGATATGGGTGATGTCATATCGGCGGCTGGTGAGAAAGTGCTGGCCGTCATACAGACAAGCCGACCACGCGTTGTGCGAGGCGCTCACGGATTCGCGAAGGGTGATAGCGATTGCCCGAAGGTTCGGATAAGCGGATAGCACGCGGCCCGCGAGTTTCTCGTACTGCCCGCGATCGAGCTGTCCGGACCGGACATCTAAGGCTACTTCTAGACCGAGCGCCACCTGGACGTCCTCTTCGTTGGCGGTCAGAACGTCCGTGAACCTTACTAACTCAGGCATGACTTCGCGCGCGGACTTGCCCCACTTCCAGAGATTCTTCCGGTAATTGAGATCGCAGGAAACCGTGAGTCCGGCATCGTGCGCCTGGCGCACGGCTTGGAGCGCCAGATCCGCGGCCGAGGAACTGAGGGCTGGTGTGATTCCGCTGATGTGGAACCACATCGGTGACGACGCTGCACCTTCGAACACACTCTGCCAGGAAATGTCGCCCGGCTGGGCGAGCGCCATCGCGCTATGATCGCGATCATAGACGATCCTGGAAGGACGCTGGTTGGCTCCGGCTTCGAGATAGTACACGCCCAAGCGTCCAGCGGCTCGAACAATCTGCGAGATATCGACGCCGAAACGCCGCAGTTCGGCCACAGCTGCGTCCGCGATCGCGTTGGCCGGCAGTATGGTTACAAAACTCGCAGGCAATCCAAATGACGCGAGCGCCACTGCCACGTTGGCCTCCGCACCGCCGAAAGTTGCCACGAACTGGGGAGTCTGGAGAAATCGCTCAAAGCCCGGAGGGGCAAGGCGCAGCATAATCTCGCCAAACGTGACGACCTTCGTGGTCATCCGCGAGCTTCCTGGATTTCAGCAATAAACCTGCGCGCCAGATCGGTGATGGATTTGAAATCGCCGGTCTTGGCACCCGCGGTAAGGTTTCCGCCGACGCCCAGCGCCACGCTGCCGGCCTTGATCCATTCCGCGGCATTATTGATACTGACGCCGCCGGTGGGCATGAGCAAAGCTTGCGGCAGCGGAGCTCTCGCCGCCTTCACGAAAGCCGGTCCCAGCGTCTCGCCTGGAAAGATTTTGACGATGTCCGCACCGGATTCCATGGCTTCCACGATGTCGCGAATAGTACCTGCACCCGGCAAGTACGGGATCTGATACCGGTTGCACAGGCGGGCGGTATCCGTGTTGAGCGAGGGGCTCACGATGAACTGGGCGCCCGCCAATATCGCGATGCGGGCCGTTTCCGGATCGAGAACGGTTCCCGCACCCAGTGTCATCTGCTGTGCGGGATAACGTTTCGCGAGCTCTTCAATGACCACCGCAGCCCCAGGAACCGTGAATGTGATTTCGACGGCGGCAGCGCCACCCTCAGCGCATGCCTCCACGATGCGGGAGGCTTGACTCGAATGGTCGGTCCTTACGATTGCCACTAGGCCGGACTCCGTGATCCTGCTTAGTACGTGAAGTTTAGCGGGAAGCATGTCGATTCTGTTCTCGACCAATGTATCGCACCTGGATTCGAACTCGCCCGGGTACTAACGGTTTGGGACATTCTGGCCGCGTCCCGCGCGACGAAGTGTCGCACGCCCAATTTTGTCTCTTTTTACAACTCCTCTCATCAGTGTTATCTGCTTGTTTCCAAAGAGCTTTGAGTGCACCCAGGAAGGCTGTTCAATGGATTCCAACGTGCAGGAATCGAATCTCCAAGTGACAAGGGCTGACCAGAACCGACATATATTGTCAGTGGTGTATGGCGTCGCCGGTATTGGGGTTTGCCTGATGAACCTCGTACAGGCTGACGTGACGCATCACGACGATTTCCTCTATTACCTGTTGTGCGGCGTTGTTGCCGCCCTGGGGTTGCGGAGCACGCATCGCAACGCGATTCCGGTGAGTTTCCTGGTAATGTTGCTGGCCATCGAAGACCTGAGTCTTCCGGAGTTGATCTTCATCGCTTGCGTAGTTTCGCTACTCGGCCAAATTCGCGAGAGAGCACGGGCCCGGCTGCGGATCCCGGCCATGATCCTTTCCATCGCTAGCGGAGCTATCGGCATCACCTTAGCCGAGATGATGCACCAGGCCTCGGACGGCCTCAAGTACAACGTTTTATTTCCGGCGCCCATGGTCGCCAGCTCGCTAGTGCTGCTGCTGAACCCCAGTCTAGCTAGGGCGCTGCGGAAGGACGGCTCTTTTTCCATCAAGGTGCTGCTCCAGGAATGCCGCCCCTTGCTGCCCTGGTTTGTAGGACTGGCATATTTGGCATCGTTGATCCGCAGCGCCGCCACCCTGAACGGAATGAATGCGGGCCTGGTTACACTGCCCATGCTATTTGCGCTGGACGCCGCGTTTCGGGCTTGGTTCGGTACCAAAGAAAAGCATCGGGAAGAGCTGGCCACTCTCCAAAAACGAAGTTTGGAGAACCTGGCGGCGCTGCACCAGCGCACTTTGGAAACGCTGGCCGTCGCAATCAACGGCCGAGACCGCACTACTCAGATGCATCTGCGCCGGGTACAGTTCTACGTTCGGGCAGTGGGAGCGGACTTGAAACTCAGCGCCGAGCAGTTGGAGCACTTGAATGTTGCCGCCTTGCTGCACGATATCGGCAAGCTGGGGATTCCCGACCACATCCTGCTCAAGCCCGGGCCGTTATCTCCGGAAGAGTGGGAAAAAATGAAGACTCACCCTTTGAGTGGCGCGGAGATGCTCGCCCGCATGAATTTTCCGGAGCAGGTGCTCGAGATCGTCGCCACCCACCATGAAAAATGGGATGGAACGGGCTATCCTCGGGGGATTAAAGGAGAACAGATCCCGCTCGGCTCGCGAATTCTTTCCGCGGTGGATTGTCTGGATGCACTTGCGTCAGACCGTCCCTACCGGGGTGCTCTCACCATCGATATGGCGATGGACAGGGTCTCCAGGGAAGAGGGCAGAAGCTTCGATCCGCAGGTGGTCTGCGTGCTGCAGCGGCGCTACGCCGAGTTGGAGCGCTTGGCCTGGGGCGAAGTGATGAACAATGGCGGCGCCGAAGCGCCGGATAAGCCCAGCACCGATCTTGGAAAACTGTCCGCAACTTTGAACGCCGAGTCCAAGCCCACCGCGGGTTCGATTCTGGATCCGATTGTATCGGCACGGCAAGAAACGCAGTGCCTGCAGACACTCGCCACCGCTTTGACGCACTCTTTGGGTGCCAGCGAGGTGACCGCCGCGATCCATGAACACGTGAAACAACTGATCGCTCACGATACAATGGCGATCTACATAAGCCGCGAAGATCAGTTGGAGCCTATCGAAATCGCGGGTGAGAACAGCCATCTGTTCAGCCGCGACGCATTCCCGATCGAAAAAGGGCTGTCGGGACGCGTCATCCAGCATAAGTCATCGATCCTGAACGGGGATCCCTGCATGGAATTCGGCTTCAACAATGATTCGGTGGTGGTGTATAAGCTGCAATCGGCGCTGGCCGTCTTGATGCAGGGACCGAAAGGTATGTTGGGGGTCATCACGCTCTATCAGAAGGACCTCCGCGCCTTTAATCGCGATCACCTTCGGCTTTTGGAAGCAGTCAGCCGTCAAGTGGCTCCGGCCATCGAGAGCGCCTTGCGCTACCACGACACGGAAAGGATGGCGGTGACCGATCACCTGACGGGCCTTCCCAACGCTCGTTCGCTCGAGCTGCATCTGCATCGTGAACTTTCGCGAGCACAGCGGGAAGAGAAGACGGTGGGAGTGCTGGTCTGCGATCTGAATGGATTCAAGGGGGTCAATGACCGATTCGGCCACCTGAAGGGCAACGAGGTATTGCAGGTGGTGGCGAAAGGGTTGCAGGAGGTGTGCCGCAAGTCCGACTACGTCGCGCGGATGGGCGGAGATGAGTTTGTCATCGTCTCACCGGGTTTGCGGGAAGACCTAAGCGTCTCGTATGTGGAGCGGCTTCAGACCGTCGCGCGCTCAGCCGGTTGGGCCGTTTGCAACGAGCAATGCCTTTCCATGGCGGTTGGTACAGCCATCTATCCGTTCGAGGGGACCGACGCTGAAGTTCTCCTGGCCGAAGCCGACCGCAGGATGTACAGCGCCAAGCCGCAAGGCTCCCGGCGAGGCGAGCCCGCTCGCGCCGAAGCGGTGGTTGAAGAGCGCGTTTCCTAGGGATTCCAGCCGTTTATTGTCGCTAACGAATTGCCGAGTCTCTTATTGTTGAGACGACGACATTTCGTCCGCCGACTTCTTGACCATTAGAAGCGCGATCGTCGTGGCGAGGAGAGTGATAAACGAGCCCACATAGCTGGTGAACAGCGCCACCACGGTAAGCGCCGACGAGACTATGAACAGGCCCGTGACGATTTTGCCAAAATGCTGGCGGAAATCCGTCTTGGATTTGACCGGGCTGTTGACCAGATCTCCGCAATTGACGCAGTTCACATCGCTTTTGGCTACCGGAGATTCACACTGTTTGCAGCGTTGCATAAGGCCTGAATAGACCAGGCAGCCCCAGTCTACAGTCCGTTTCCGCACCTGTCTATTGGGAGTTCACCCGATCTGGTCTAAGCACCTACTGAACGGAGTGCGATAAACTCGCTCTCTGGTGGAGGCTCGGGGACGAATGATGATCAGGAGACTAATCTGTATCGCATGCATGGGCGCGGGAATCGCCGGGGCGCAAGTCCAGAACTACAAACCCGTGACACAGGACATGCTGACCAACCCCAGTCCGAATGACTGGCTGATGTTCAGCCGGACCTACGATGCGCAGCGCTACAGCCCGCTCAACCAGATCAACAAGCAAAACGTGAACCAGCTCGGCCTCGCGTGGACCCGTGGACTTGCCAACGGCACCATGGAAAGCATCCCGCTGGTGCATGACGGCGTAATGTACGTGATCGCACCGCCAGCGTCGGTCCTGGCGCTGGACGCCACCAGTGGCGATGTCATCTGGGAGTACAAGCATCGTCCGGACGATGTAAGGGGAGCGGCGGGCCGATCCAAGGCCATCTCCATCTACGGCGACGTGATCCTTTATATGGCGCCGGACAATTTCATCGTCGGGATCGACGCGCGCACAGGCGCAGCTAGATGGAAAGTGCCGGATACGCGCGGGCATTCGTCCGGTTCCATTGCCATAGATGGCAAGTTCGTTTCCGGCGGAACTTGTACCGGCGGACTGCAAGCGAGTTGTTACATCGCGGCGAACGACGTGGAGACCGGCAAGGAGTTATGGAGGTTCTATACCGCGCAGGGGAGCAACGACGTAAATCCCGACACCTGGGGCGGTGCTCCGGTGGAAAAGCGAACCGCATCGACCTGGGGGCTGCCGGGCACTTACGATCCGGTCCGCAAGGTGATTTACTGGGGCATCGCGAATCCGACGCCGAACACGCGCCTGGACCGGCACGCGGGAAACATCGATGCGATTCCGCGGATCGCGCCCGCGGATCTTTACAGCAATTCGACCGTGGCGCTGGATCCGGAGACCGGAAAGCTCAAGTGGTATTACCAGCATCTGCCGGGCGACGACTGGGACCAGGATTACACTCACGAACGCACGCTAATCCGGACAGCGGTGAGCCCCGATCCGAAATTCGTGAAATGGGCGAATCCGGATATTCCCAAAGGTCAACAACGCGACATCGCGGTGATGGTCGGCGAAGGCGGCGGAGTATTCGCGATGGACAGGAACGACGGCAAGTTTCTATGGGCGACGCCCTTTCCGTACGACACACCCAACTTCCTGATCAAGAACATCGACGTGAAGACCGGGAAGACCGAAATTAACTGGGACCTAGTATTCAAAGATAAGGGCGAGAAGAATCACACCATCTGCTTCTACAACACCAGGAGCTACTGGCCCACGGCGTATAGTCCCAAGACCAATTCCCTATATGTGCCGTACAACGACAACTGCCTCGATATGGGCGTGACACGCGGGCGCACTCCGGTGTCCGGTCCGAAGTCGGGCGTTAATGGGCCGAACAAGATGGCGGGCGTCGCGAAGATCAACATGTCGACTGGCGAGATCCAGCCGTTCTACCTGGGCCGCGCGCTCACCAACGGCTCGGTGGTTGCGACCGCGGGCGACGTGGTGTTCTGGGGCGATCTGAATCGGCGGTTTATGGCGCTCGATTCGGAAACCGGGAAGGTTCTGTGGGACACGATTCTGGGCGGATCGGTTTCGGTGAGCACCATTACGTACGCCGTGAACGGGAAGCAGTACGTCGCGGTGATGACTGGAGACGGCGCGCTCACGGGAACCTTGACTGCCATGACTCCCGATCTCAAAGTGATCAAGGGATACAACGCGATCTACGTGTTCGCGTTAGCGGACAAGCGCTAGCTACTTCGATTTCGACAGCTCGTCGTAGAATCCATCCAGCGCTGCGGGCTGCAGGGTGAGCTTGAACGGCAGATCGTCGGTCTTGATCGAAGCCAGCAACTGGTCTTTCGGCACGCCCATCTTCACCGCGGCTTTGGCCCGTTCGACAACCTTCGCGATGTTATCGCGATACGACTGCACGTACGATCTCGGCTGGGGATCGTCATTGCCTGGAATCGCGAGATCCCAATCCAGCTTCAGAACTTTATCCAACACCGACGGCCATTCCACCAAGCTCCCGCCGCCGGCATAATCGGCCAGCGGGGCACGGCTTCCCGGAGGAGTGCCGACCGTTAGCTCATCGCTCAGAGCGACCACTTTGAGATCCGGGAAGTACACTACGGTATCGCCGCTGGTATGCGCGCGGCCGAAGTGATAGGCCTCCACGGTCACGCCCCCGAGTTTCACCTTGTAATTTTTCGAATAAGTAATGGTGGGTGGCGCGGGCTTGGGTGTGGCGGCGTACGTGACCAGATTGCTCTTGAGGTTCTCATGCGCGATGATCGGAATCCCCAGGGCCAGGAACTTGTCGTTATTGCCGGTGTGATCCTGATGGTGATGCGTCACGAACATGTACTTGATGGGCTGGTTTGACACGCTCTTGATCAGCTCCATCAGCCTGTCGAAGTTTCCTGCAGCGGGGAGTTTCCCGTCTACCAGGATGATGCCCTGCTTGGTCACGCGAACACTGGAATTTCCGCCCGCGCCGGTGACGACGTAAAGGCCCGGTTTAACTTCTTTAATTGCTTGGGCTTGGTTCCCGCCGCCTTTTCCGCCCTGAGGCTGGGCGCATACGATTTCGGCGGCAGCGGCGAAAATAGTAAGGATGAATAGGATCTTTCGCAACGTCAATATACCTCGCTCTCAAGAATACACCTGATCGATTATTTTTATTTGACGGTTGGAGCAGCCGCCGGTAGCATTATCTTGCGGAGCCCCTCGTCGCTGCTCGTTCGTCACTTCATCATTAAAGGTCTGGAGCGTGGCCGTGCCGATATCGGACGCCTATATCATTCAGTATCTTTTGGACGGAACCGTAGCGGTTCCGGCGGAGATCCATTGGCGCGATAAGGATCCGGAACACATTGGACACGTGGCGCAATTAGAGGGCGTTGACGTGATCCTCGAGCCGATCTACTCGAGGGCGGGCTCACGTCTGGCGTTGAGGTTTTGCCACGACGACGAAGAATTCGTTATCAGTGAGCCGGCCGGCAGAGGGTGGCTGGGCCGCAAATTCTCAACTGAAGACGAGCGCTGCCTGGTGACGCTGTTCCGCGGGCTTATCAACGCCGTGGTTTCCCAATGCGCATCGCGGCGTCAAAAGGCCGAACAGAATCAGGAGCAGATTCGCGAGCGGATCAGCCACCGGGTCCTCTTCGGAGAACCCCAGGAAGCTTCCAGCAGAGTTCTAATCGCCGGACCACGGTAACCGTCGCAGTTGCCGATCGGGTGGATCGGCAACACTGACCCACTCACCGCGCGCAGTTATATCATCGATAGGCATGGTGAGATAGGGATGGTGAAGCTGAACGCGAAACCGGAGCCCGTGGAAATCGATCTTGCCAAGTCCGCCGTGGTGGTGGTGGACATGCAAAACGCGTTCGCCAGTAAGAACGGGATGCTGGACATCGCGGGCGTGGATATCTCCGGGGCACAAGCTGTCGTTCGAAGCATTGGCGGGGTGCTGGGAGTCGCACGGCGAGCGGGCGTGCCCGTTATCTACCTGCAAATGGGATTCAAGCCGGATCTCAGCAACAGCGGCGGCCCTTCGGCGCCGAACTGGCACAAGGAGCTGGCGCTTCGCCTCATGGCTTGCAGGCCGGAGCTAAACGGTAAGCTGTTGATCGAAGGAACCTGGGATTTCGCCATTGTGGATGAACTGAAACCGCGACCAGGGGATTTGGTGGTGGTGAAGAGCCGATACAGCGGCTTCGCAAACACTGAGCTCGATGCCGAGTTGAAGTCGCGGGGGATCCAGTATTTGATCTTTACCGGTATCGCGACGAATGTGTGCGTCGAAACCACGCTTCGGCATGCCTTCGTTCTGGACTATTGGCCGATCCTGATTTCCGACGCCGTGATGGCCGCCGGTCCGCCGGCGATGCAGGAAGCGACGTTGTTCAATGTAGAGACTTATTTCGGGTGGACGATTCCGGCGGCCGAGTTCATCGCGAAGATCGCGTAAGCGAGTTCGAAAGGTGATATCCTGCGCCCGGAGACAACATCCATGGGACTCTCGCGTCGAAAAATACTCAAGCGGGCGGCCGCGGCTGGGGGTGCCGTTTTAGCCCCTCAAGTGGTTACCGGGCAGGCGCCTGCGCAGCTCACGGGGACCCAGGCCGGACGCAGGTTCAAGGCGTTTGTACGGCACGGCACGGGCGCGTCGGTCGAGGAGCTGAAACTGCTCGCGATCCAGCCCCGCGAAGTCCTGGTTCGGACGCAAGCGTCGGCGGTTTGCTACACCATCGTGGGTGGGGCCCTGGCGACGACTCCGGTCCAGCAGGCGTCGATCCCCAACCATTCCGGCATGGGCGTGGTGGAAGCCATCGGGCCGCTGGTGAAGCGCGTCCAAGTGGGCGATCGAGTGGTGGTTCCGGGAACACCACAATGCGGAGTTTGCTATCAATGCCTGCACGGACGGGCCGACTGGTGCCAGTTCCTGGATACTGCCCCGGTGCATCCGATGGCTGAGATGTCCGATGGCACGAAGATCTCCGAGCAGGCGTCGCTAGGCGGGTTAAGCGAGATCATGGTGGTGCCGGAGGAATACTGCTGCCCGGTGTTCACGGATCTTCCGGCGGAGCAACTGACGCTGCTCGGCGATACGGTCGGCACCGGTCTGGCCGCCGGGCGCGACCTGGTGCAGATCGAGCCGGGTTGGAACGTCGTTGTGCAAGGCGCAGGGCCCGTGGGCATGGGTGCGATCCAAGCCGCGCGGCTCGCCAACGCCGGTCAGGTGATCGTGATCGAGCCGATTAAAGCCCGGCGCGAGATCGCCATGAAGGTCGGCGGGACGATCGCGCTCGATCCAAATGCGGAAGGCAACGGGTTAGTAGCCAAGATTCGCTCAATGTGCAAAGCCACGACAGACCGGCGCTTCGCGGGCGGGCGACTTACGACCAACGCCGTACCCGATGGCGCGGACTTTGTCATCAACGCCGTGGGCAGCGATTGGTTCCCGCCCAAGGCCGAAGTTGGGCCCGATCCGACTGCTATTCTTCCGCTGCAACAGTGCTTCGATTTCACGCGCGCGGGTGGGCACATCGTGATGCTGGGTGTGGCTTGGCGCGGCAATGTGAGCTTCAATGCCGCGCAGTTCTCCAATCGCGGGCGGACTTTCTATTCGGGTCAGCAGGGCGGCCTGAACATGCTGCGCGACATCCCGCGCTACGTGAAGCTAATCGAAAAGGGCGTGATCGATATGAAGTCGATGGTCACGAGAACTTATCCGATCGAGCAGACCCGTGAAGCCATCCAGGCAGTGGGCGATCGCACCGTGCTGGGCGCGGTAGTCACGTTCGCGTAGGGATCACTTCAGGGCGTCATAGACGACTTTACCGTCGACGACCGTAAGCACCGATTTCAGCTTCTTGATCGCTTCGTCCGGAACCTTGGCGGAGTCGAAATAGTTGTCGCTTAGAGCGATCACGTCGCCAAGCTTGCCGACTTCGATCGAGCCAAGCTGATTTTCCTCGCGCAGGAACCAGCCGTTGTCGGCAGTGTACAGCCGCAGGGCTTCGGTACGCGTGATCTGCTGCTTATCGTTGATAAGCACGCCGGAGGAGTTCTTCCCGGTGACCATGTAGTAAATCATGAGCCACGGATTGAGGGTCGAGATCTGCGCCGCATCCGATCCGGCGCCGGCGTGAATGCCGCTATCGAGAATCATGCGGATGGGCGGACCCGCGCCGGCGCCGCCTGCGAGATACTCGAACGGATGAATCGCAATGGCGGCACCCACGGCTTTAAACCGGTTCACGGTCGCCTGATCGATCCGCGGCACATGCGCGACAGACCAGCGCAGATCCTTGATGGGTGTGACGGCATTGACTTTTTCAAACGTCGTGGCCGTGAGCTGGTCCTCCGCTAGGGAAAGACTGTGCTGCTGGAATGCCCAGCCCTGCTTGGCGACCATTTGCAGAGCGGTCTCGTAATTGGCGGGCGGAGTGACCGTTCCAAATAGCGGCCACTGGGTGGCAAACTCGCCGATGCCGGAGACCTTGAGCATGTCGTCGCCGAGACCCGGGAAGATGTTCAGCATGCGCTGCTTCAGCGTGGGGACGTCCGGCCGCGTATCCATGCTAAGGAAGAAGATGCGCAAACGCGTGGTCATCTTGTTTTCGCGGTGCAGCGCCTGAAACGCATCGTACATGCGGAACGGGTCGGCAGTCGCCAGTCCGTCGAAGGTGAACGAATCCTGAATATCCGGTAAGCCGGGAGGCAGAAATGCCCCCATATCCACGTTGGTGGTCAACCCGACGCTGGCCGCGTAGGCCATGGCGTCGACAGTGCCGCGCTTCTTATCTTCAAACGTCTGGACGGAGCGCAGCGCATTCAGCGCGGCGACCGAAGGCGCGTTCGCGGCGATGGTCCCCGTGTCGTTCACCGCCACACCTTTACTCGCGAAGAACGCCTTGGCTCGTGTGTTGACCGCCGCTGGTCCCGTGAACGCTTGATAGACGATCACCGGATGATTTGGCGCTGCGGAATCGAGCTCGGCCGATGTCGGCAGGCGTTTTTCCGCGAACTGCGCGATGTTCCAGCCGCCCATCGCGGTGATGAACTCCCCTGCGGGTACCGACTTAGCGCGTGCCGCGATCATCGCCTGGACATCCTTAATCGATGCAGCCGTTTCCAGTCGCGTGTCGTGACCGGGACGAATCCCCAGCAGGACAATGTGATTGTGATTATCGATCAGCCCGGGGGTAACGGTTCGCCCGCGCAGGTTAATGGTCCGGGTGCAAGGGCTGGTGCGCGTATCGCCATTCCGCCCCACGGCGGTGATACGGCCTTCCTGGATGATGACTTCGGATACGACTGTGTTCTGTGCATCCATGGTCATGATCCTGCCGTTGGTGAGGCGCAGATCGCGCGATCCGGCACAGCGGGCGTCTTGTGCATGAAGGATTCCGACTCCGGCTGCTACGATAAATAAGCAACGATACATGATCAGAGTATATTTGCTTGCGGCCATCCTTGGGGCGCGGCTCATGATGGCTGCTGCCCCGTCCGGCGAAGAGGTCTTTAAGCAGCGCTGCGCCGGGTGTCATGAGGCGAACAACCCCCGGATTCCCCGGATAGACGCCCTGCACCGAATACCCGCTGCCAGTATCCTACGCACGCTCAACTGGGGCGTGATGGGAAACGTGGCCTACACCATGACCATCGCGGAGCGGGAAGCTGTCGCGTCTTATCTGGGCACACACGACGCGCCTGTCGTGGCGCCGCCAGCGGCTTTCTGCGCCGATCGCACGGTGCATTTCGCCAATGATCCAAAAAAAACGCAGCCGCAATGGAATGGCTGGAGTCCTTCCGCCAACAATGCACGCTACCAAAGTGCGCACGAGGCCGGTCTTACGATTGACGGCGTGCAGCACCTGAAGCTGAAGTGGGCTTTTGCGTATGACGGCGATACTACTGCGTTCGCGCAGCCGACGATCCTTGACGGGAATCTGTTCACCGGTAGCGCGAGCGGCCTGATCTACGCTCTGGACGCAACAACCGGCTGCATCCGCTGGACATATGATGCGCGCGGTCCGGTGCGCTCCTCGATTCTGGCGGTTCGCAACGGCAAAAGTTATTCGCTGCTGTTCGGCGATCAGATTGGGTGGTTCTATTCGTTGGACGCGACTACCGGAAAAGAATTGTGGAAGAAGAAGGTGGACGAGCACGATGCCGCTCGGCTAACCGGCTCGCCAGTGGAGTACGGCGGGACGGTATTCGTGCCGGTGGCCTCCTGGGAAGAGAACCGGGCGAATGCCGCCGACTATCCGTGTTGCACATTTCGCGGTGGCGTCGCCGCGCTGCGCGTTCGCGACGGCGCACTGGAGTGGCGCGCGTACACCGTGGATGTTCCCAAGCAGATCGGCAAGCTGTGGGGACCTTCGGGAGCGCCCGTGTGGTCGGCGCCGACAATCGATGGGGCGCGCGGGCTGCTGTACGTCACCACCGGCGACAATTATTCGCCGCCGGCTACCGCGATGAGCGACGCCGTGCTGGCGTTGGAACTTAAGACGGGGAAGATCGCGTGGTCACGACAGTTCACAACGGGCGATATTTTCAGCGGTAAGTGCGCCGGCAAGGATGAGTGCGGGCCCGACTTCGATTTTGGCTCGTCCGCCATTTTGGTGCACTCCGGAAATCGCGACTTGCTGCTGGCCGGTCAGAAATCGGGCATGGTCTACGCACTCGACCCTGCGCGTAGAGGTGAAATCCTCTGGCAGGTTCGAGTCGGCCAGGGAAGCACGAACGGCGGAGTTCAGTGGGGCATGGCGGCGGACGGCCAGAATGTCTACGCGGCCGTTTCCGATCTGGCGCGAGCGCGGGTGCAGAACGCGGACCCGACGGATCTGCGCGCGTTCAACCTCGATCCGAATGCCGGTGGTGGCCTGTTCGCGATTCGAATCGCCGATGGTATTCAGATGTGGCATGCCGAACCACAGCATACTTGTCCTGCTGAGAGACCCGGATGCAGTCCGGCGGAACCCGCCGCAGTCACGGCGACACCCGGACTTGTTTTCTCGGGCTCAGTGGATGGGCACATGCGCGCATATTCTTCTGAAGACGGAACAGTTCTTTGGGATTTCGATACGGCTCGCGCCTATTCCACCGTCAACGGTGTGAAGGGCCATGGCGGATCGATCGACGGGCCGGGCGCAGTTGTGGTGAACGGAATGGTTTACGTCAACTCCGGCTATTCGCGGCAGGGCGGAACGCCGGGTAATGTGCTGCTCGCGTTCGGAACCGACTAATTCGCGGCTCGGACTTGCGCTTCCGGTACTGTTTTGAATAGCTTCTTCGGATCTAGCTTCGCGTCGGCGATCACGGAAAAGAATCCGACCGACATCTCTTCCCAGCTCTGGAATCCGAAGCGCACTTCCGCCTTGGGATCGGGATTGAACTTGTTGTTGGCGGAGTTATCGAAGTGCGTGATCGCAAATAGGTGCGTACCTTTGGGGATCAGGATCGGCTTGGCTTCTTCGTAGCCGAGCTGCCAGTTGAAATCGAACTTGGCTTTCAGTAACGTTTCCGATTCGCCAGACGGATAATAGGCGCGGATTTCCATATCCTTGCCGCGCAGATGCATGTGCGGCTGGAGCCAAACCAGCTGCACGTCGTCCTGCACGATCACTTCCTGGCGCACTTCAGAATTATTGTCGCCGGGCTTGATGACGAAACCCATATTGATTAGCGAATCCGAAGTGAAGTAGCGCAGCTTGGGCGGCGCTTTCGCGAGCTGGATCCCGACTTTAGATCTGTCGGTGGCGGGCTTCCCATTGGTGGTGTAATGAACTTCGAAAACGATATCGGAACCCTTGGGAATGAACTTGGCGGCGCGGTAGGAATCGAACGTCTGCTCGTTCAGGCCCGGATTCCACTTGGTGAGGATCTCGCGCGACATGTCCAACGAATCGCCTGTGACTACGGCTCGTGCCGCCAGGTCCTTCATGATGAACGGAACACCCGGCACGGCTCCATCGACATAGTGCGACCCCGGAGGCAGCACATACGCTCGCATGTGATGCACCACCTGGCGATTCCCGGGACGCAGTTCGGCGGCAGCGACCCACATGTCTTCCTTGAAATTGGTTTTGACGAGAACGTACTGGTAGTCGACGTCGCCGGTGGCCGGCAGATGGACCTCGTTGGGCATCTCGACCACGATGTCCGGATTGATGTTCCAGCCTTCGCGGAACACCAGCGCCTTGGGGCGATCCTTGGCGTCGCCCTCGGGAGCGCCATTGTCGGCCCATTCGGACAGCGCCTTGACCTCAGCATCGGTCAACTTCCGGTCGTTGGCGAAATGTCCGTAGCGATTGTCGGCGAACCAGGGCGGCATCTTGTTGGTGAGCACTGCGTTCTTCATGGCCTTGGCCCACGGCCGCACGTCTTCGTAAGTCAAGAAAGACATGGGCGCCACTTCGCCCGGGCGATGGCAAACCTGGCAGTTCTTCTGGAGAATGGGCAGCACGTCCTTGTTAAAGGTCGCGGGACCGGCCGCCATGGCCGCAACACCCGTCAGAACGCTCAGAACCGACATGCGAAGCATCATTTGATCCTCTGAATACCGCGAAAACATTATATCCTGCAGCGATGTACAATCGGCGTGATAGGAGAATCCCATGTATACGCGTCGTGACTTCGGCAAGATCGCGTTGGCCGCTATACCAGCTTCGACTCTGTTGGCGCAGAAAAAGATTAACTCGACCATCGGCGGTGTCCTGATCGGCGCTCAGAGCTACAGTTTCCGCGAGAAGCCGCTGGACGGCGTGATCCAGGCGATGACCGAGATCGGACTGGGCGAATGCGAGCTTTTTTCGCCGCACATCGAGCCCAAAGGCGTGTCGCGCGACGATTTGCGCAAGTGGCGCTTGACCGTTCCGCTCGACGAGATCAAGGCCGTTCGGAAGAAATTCGACGACGCCGGAATCAACTTATGCGCGTTCAACCTGAGTTTCAACGACAGCTTCACCGATGAGGAGATCGACCGCGGATTCGACATGGCCAAGGCGCTGGGAGTGCCAGTGATCACTGCATCAGCTACCTTGACGTCGGCCAAGCGCGTGGCCCCCTTCGCGGAAAAGCACAACATGATCGTGGCTTTTCACGGGCACTCAGATGTGAAAGACCCGAATCAGTTCGCCACGCCCGAAGCGTTCGCGAAGGCACTCGCCATGTCGAAGAAATATGCGGTCAACCTGGATATCGGACACTTCGTCGCCGCGAACTACGATCCGGTGGAATACATCAAGGCCCAGCACGAACACATCCTGATACTGCATCTGAAAGACCGTAGGCGCGATCAGGGACCGAACATGCCATGGGGCCAGGGCGATACACCGATCAAACAGGTACTGCAGCTCCTCAAAAAGGAAAGGTATCCGATGCGGGCGCTGATCGAGTACGAGTATCGCGGAGCAAGCGATTCGGTCACCGAGGTCAAGAAATGTTTCGACTATTGCAAAACGGCGTTAGCGTAGTCGCGGTTCTGTGGGCATTGCCATTAAGTGCCCAATTGATCAGTCGGCCAGTGCCTTCGGCCGGTGCTGTGGAGCGCGGCAAGAAAGAGTTTGTCATTCAGTGCGCAGGCTGCCATGGCTCGGACGCCCGCGGCGAAGATAACGGGCCGGATTTGGTGCGATCGGTGACTGTGCTCGATGACGAACAGGGCAGCTTGATCGGCCCGGTGCTGCGCAAGGGGTTTCCGAACGACGGCATGCCGCCATTCGATTTATCCGACGCCCAGGTCCAGGATCTGGCTGCGTTTCTTCGGGAACGGACGCAGGCGGCCATCAATCGCAACGCGTATCCGCTGCAGAACCTACTGACGGGAAACGCCAAGGACGGTGAGGCGTTCTTCAACGGCGCGGGACGATGCAACAGCTGCCACTCCGTGACCGGAGATCTGGCAGGGATCGCAAGCCGATTCCAGCCCGCGCAATTACAGACGCGTTTTCTTTATCCGCGCGGCGGACGCGGCGGGCCCAATGGTGCGCAAGCCAAGCCGATCACTGCCACGGTAACGACGCGCACAGGCCCTGCCATATCCGGCACGCTCGAGTTTATTGATGATTTTACGGTTGGGCTGCGCGACGCCGATGGCTACTATCGTTCGTTCTCGCGCGATGTGGTCAAGGTGGATGTTCAGGATCCGCTCGCGGCGCACGTTCAGTTGCTAAAGCAGTACACCGACAAAAATATGCACGATGTCCTGGCCTACCTGGTGACGCTGAAATGAAGAAGATCCTGCTGAGCGCTTTTCTTTACGCGGGCACGTTAGTTGCCCAACCCCTCGATCCAGCCAAGCTGCTGCAGCCTCCCACCGATTCCTGGCCGACCTATAACGGCGATTACACAGGACGCCGCTACAGCCCGCTCACGCAGATCAATCAGTCCAATGTGGGCACGCTGAATCTGGCGTGGACGCGGCGCTTCACGGCCGGCGGAGGACGAGGCGGCGGTGGCGGCGTCCAGATCAAAGCTACTCCGTTGGAGGTCAACGGCATTCTGTACTTTGCCGCTCCAGATAACGCCTGGGCCGTGGACGCACGCAGCGGACGCGAACTGTGGCACTACACATGGGTAACCACGGGCGGCCTCCACATTGGCAATCGTGGCTTCGGTATGTATGGCGACTGGCTATATTTCGAGACACCCGATTGCTATCTGGTTTCGCTGGATGCCAAGACGGGGAAAATGCGCTGGAATCACCAGATCGCCGACGTAAAGCAGGAGTACTTCTGCGGGCCGGCGCCGATGGTGCTCAAGAACCATATCATCACCGGCGTGGGCGGCGATTCGCTGGACGTGCCGGGTTACTTAGAGGCGCGCGATCCGGAAACCGGCGCGCTGCAGTGGCGCTGGAACACGACGCCCAGGCCGGGCGAACCTGGATCGGAGACCTGGCCGTCGCGCGCGTCAATGGAGCACGGCGGCGGTATGACGTGGCATTCCGGAACGTACGATCCAGAGCTTAACCTTTACTATTTCGGCACTGGCAATCCGAACCCCGTGTATGCGCCGCAGAGCCGGTCGGGCGACAATCTGTACACGTGCTCGATCGTGGCTCTGAATCCCGATACGGGGAAGTTAGTTTGGTATTACCAGGTATCGCCGCACGACAGTCATGACTTTGACAATGTCGAGACGCCAGTCCTGATCGACGGCGAGTTCAAGGGACAGGCGCGCAAGATGCTGGCCCAGGCGGCCCGGAATGGCTATTTTGTGTTGCTGGATCGGACCAACGGCAAGAATCTGCTGACGGCGCCTTTTGTGGAAGGGCTGAATTGGTCCAAGGGCCTGGATGCGGACGGCCGGCCTATTCCGAATCCGGACAAGGAAGCCAAGCCCGATGGAACATTGGTATCGCCCACGGAGGGCGGAGCGGCAAATTGGTTTGCGCCGTCGTTCAGTCCGCTGACGGGGCTGTTCTATACACACGCGTCAGAATCGTACGGATTGGATTGGAGGACCGATATTTCGAAGACGCCCGAAGGGTACGGTGGACGTAACCAGACCATCTGGATGCAGAACCTTTTGGAGGCGATCGATTACAAGACGGGTAAGGTCGTCTGGACTCACCGCTATCCGACTCAGGGCGGAAATCGATCGGGCTTGCTGAGCACCGCGGGCGGATTATTGTTTGGCGGCGATCCCACCAGTAGCGTATTCGCCATGGACCCGGCCAACGGCAAGATGCTGTGGCACGCTGGATTGCAAAGCTCCGTGAGCAATGGTCCGATTACGTTCGCGCTGGACGGCCGACAATACATGGTCGTCGGCGCGGGCGATTCGCTGTACGCGTTTACGTTGCCAGGGCACTAGGACCTTGGTTCGCCCTGGAATCTGGCCGTTCGTCACAAATTGGCCTCGCCGCCGGCCAAGTCGACCGACAATCGACTCATGCAACAGACCCTACCGGTATTCCAGGCTCTGCCCACGCGGAGCGCCGCTGCGGTTGACGTGCCAAAATCGGAGGACGCGCCTATGCAAGTACCGAAAAGACGCCTGCTTGGCATGGCTGGTGCTGCCATCTGGCTGGTCGCGATTAGTACCGGCTTCACCGTACTGGCGCTGACGATGATTGGCGCTCCAGTTTCGCGATTCGTGCTCGCCGGCGTCATCGTCGCCGCGATCCTTCAACTGGTGTTTGGCGTCGGGGTGATTCGCGCCATACTCCGCTCCCCGGGCGCGATCCCGCCGCGTACGACAGATGACCGCTCCATGCTGCGCCGGTTTGCCGTGGTGGGTGTTGGCGAAGTGATCGCGATCATGACCGTCAACGGGTTTTGCGCGGTCACCCAACATCTGGAGCTTCTGGTTCCGTTCGATCTGCTGATCGTGGGAATCCATTTCCTTCCGTTGGCGCGGATCTTCCGAGTACCGCGTTATTACTTCACGGGCGGACTCTTTGCCCTCGTCCCGATACTCACGATCGTACTGGTTCCGGTACACACGCAAGTCGGCGCCGCGGACGCATGGTTCGTCATTCCGACCTTCGGATGTAGCGCGGTAGCCTGGGCGACGTCCACCTTCAACCTGCGCGAAGTCTCGAAATCGCTGTCAGACCCCGACACTAGCCGCTCCTGAACAGAGGTTCAAACATGAAAGTCTGGGACGATTCCACTGGCAGGGAGACGCCGGCCGCTTACTGGCGTTACCAGGGGTTTTATTGGGGAGTCTTCGCTGTTATCGGATTCGCAATCAATCTGGCCAACGGCGGAAATACTCGTAACCTGGTCATCAGCCATATCCTCTTTTTCTTTTACAGCGTCGGCCTGACACACGTTTTTCGCGGGCAAATCCTACGGTGGCGGGCGCGCCACCGGTCGGGCATCCGAATGCGGTTTCAGCTGCTCGTGGGAATTCTGATCATCGGCGCTATCCAGACGATTCTAATCATCGGCATCGATACGACGTTGAACGGGACGCGGCTCCAAGATTGGCCGCGTGCGGCGGTGGCCGGCCTCGGCTGGGGGATGTATATCGGTACGCTCGTGTGGACCATTGTTTATGTGCGGATCACAGAGAGACGCGCGCAAGAGCAGCGGGAGGCTAAGATGCAGCTGGCGCTGCGCGAGGCCGAGTTGCGTGCCCTGGAAGCACAAATCAATCCGCACTTCCTGTTCAATTGCCTGAATTCCATTCGTGGTCTGGTGGTGGAAGATCCCCCGAAGGCCCAGGACATGATCACTCGCTTCGCCACCTTGCTGCGTCATAACCTGAATCACGATTCCCGCCACACGGTGCCTCTTTCGGCGGAAGCCGAGGTAGTAGCGGATTATCTGGCGCTGGAGAAAGTTCGATTTGAGGATCGCCTGCGGCTGCAGGTGGCGATCGATCCGGACGCCGCTTCGCTGCCAGTTCCTCCCATGATCCTGCAAACTCTGGTCGAGAACGCGTTGAAGCACGGAATCGCGCGGCTGCCGCAGGGTGGCGAAATTCAGATTCGCGCCGCAGCCCGCAACGGATCGCTGGTATTGGAGGTGGAGAATACCGGCGAGTTGATGGATTCCCGGTCGGCCGACACCCAAGTCGGGCTCAACAACATTCGTGAGCGGCTGCGTATCCTGTATGGAGATCGCGCTAGCTTGGCGTTGCGGAGCAGTGGCGCCGGCAAGGTAGTAGCCACGGTCCAGCTTCCGAAAGATTCATGAAAGCCGTCATTATCGACGATGAGCGCCTGGCCCGCGCGGAATTGCGCCGATTGCTGGCGGCGCATCCCGAGATCGAGATCGCTGGAGAGGCATGTAACGGAGATGAGGCTCTCGTTCTGATCGCGCAAACATCGCCCGATATTCTACTTCTCGACGTTCAAATGCCCGGCCTAAGTGGTTTCGACGTTCTGGAGCGCCTGGACGACGTTCCTCAGGTGATCTTCACCACCGCCTACGATGCTTATGCCATCAGGGCTTTCGAAGTGAACGCGCTCGATTACCTGATGAAGCCCATCGCGCCTGCCCGTCTGGCCACGGCGCTCTCCAAGGTCCGCCCGCGCTCCGGGCCCACGCGCCTCGAGCGTGTGTTCGTGCGCGATGGCGACCGCTGCTGGATTGTCGCCCCGCCCGATATCTTTCTGCTGGAGTCCGAAGGCAACTATACGCGTGTCCACTTCAATGGACAACGCCCACTGATCCGCCGGTCGCTCAACACGCTGGAGGCGCAACTCGAACCGGCGGTGTTTTTTCGGGCGAATCGCAAAGAGATCCTGAATCTGAAATGGATCGACAAGGTGGATCTCGGAGTCGCCGGCGGCCTGTCGGTAACGTTACGCGGCGGGCGCGCCGTGGAGATGTCGCGGAGACAATCGGGACGCTTGCGCGAGATCCTGAGTCTTTAGCCGAAGCGTAAAACGCATGCGAAACTGGAGAGCATGCAATATTCACGTTTAGGTGATACCGGATTAATTGTTTCGCGCCTGGCGTTCGGAGCGATGACCTTCGGCACGGGCAAAGGACCGTTCGCCGCTGTCTCGAAAGTGGGCGCGGAGCTGGCCGATCAAATCATTGGCAAGACCCTGGATGCAGGCATTAACTTTTTCAACACGGCCGATGGCTACACCGGCGGCCAGTCCGAAGAGATGCTCGGCAAGGCTTTGGGCGCCCGCCGCAAGGACGTAGTGGTGTCCACGAAGTGCGGATTTCGCTCCGGCGAAGCTTTGCTGCACCAGGGCTTGTCGCGACAACACATTCTGGCGTCGGCCGAAGGCAGTCTCAAGCGGCTGGGGACGGATTATATCGACGTCTACCTGGTCCATCGCGTCGATCCGCACACGCCGGTGGAAGAAACCGTCGACGCGCTGGACACGCTCGCAAAGCAGGGCAAAGTCCGCTACGTGGGGTTCTCGAATTGGCCCGCGTGGATGGCGGCAACTGCCGTGGGGCTCCAGAAGCAGCACAATTATGCACGATTCCGCGCCGCGGAAATGTATTATTCGCTGGTGGGCCGCGACGTGGAATATGACATCGTGCCGTTCCTCGAAAACTCCGGTATCGGGATGATGGTGTGGAGCCCGCTGGCGGGCGGATTCCTGACCGGCAAGTACACGCGCGAAAACCCTCAGGGCGACGGCGGAAGGCTCACCGGCTTCGACATGCTTCCCTACGATCGAGAAAAGGGCCACACCGTAGTCGATAAGCTGCGTGAGATCGCGAAGGCGCACAATGCATCTCCGGCGCAGGTCGCTTTGGCCTGGCTGCTCCGCAAGAAAGGCGTGACCTCCATTCTGGTCGGCGCGAACAAAATGGCGCAGTTGGACGACAACCTGGCTGCAGCCGGCGTACAGCTCGCCGCGGAGCAAATGTCGCAGCTCGACGAACTCACAGCTCCAGCGCCACTCTATCCGCACTGGTTCGTGGCGCGCGTTCAGGATCCTCCCGTGACGACGGCTCTGGCGTCGTTCACGAGCCAGGCAAAGTGATATCATCCCTTTCGGGATGAAACGCCGACGGTTTATCCAGGCTCTGGCCGCGACGCCAGCCGCTCCTGCATTGCTCGCGCAACAGGCTCAACAAGGCGCACAACCAATAGCCCAGCAGGTTCCTCCGCCAGCCGAGGCGTCGTTGCGTTATACCGTTCCGGATGCCGCAGCTGAAACCGTACTGCATTTCTTCACCGCGCAACAATTCGCGGCGCTGCGTAGGTTAAGCGACATATTGAATCCGCCCATGAATGGTGCGCCTGGAGCTCTGGAAGCCAAGGCACCCGAGCTTCTGGACTTCCTCCTGAGTCAATCAGCAGCCGACCGACAGCAGTTGTATCGCACTGGACTGGACGGGCTGAATGCACAGGCCAAGAAGCGCTTCAACAAGCTCTTCGCAGACGTGGATGCCGGCCAAACCGAAACCCTTCTGGCTCCGCTGCAAGAACCGTGGACTTACGATGCGCCTTCTGATCCCGTGGCGGCGATGCTTCGCGCGGCCAAGGATGACGTTCGCCGCGCGACCACGAACTCGCGCGAGTGGAACCTGGCG
>Ga0070735_10001000_pt1 | contig 28216 bp, 25 predicted proteins | sample Coa_R1_FD_66443 | JGI IMG/M metagenome (GOLD analysis project Ga0070735, IMG submission 66443) | Surface soil microbial communities from Centralia Pennsylvania, which are recovering from an underground coalmine fire - Coalmine... | ecosystem: Environmental > Terrestrial > Soil > Unclassified ...
CTGGAACTCGGCGCCGACGACTACATCGCCAAACCGTTTTCTCCGCGCGAGGTCGTCGCGCGGGTGCGCGCCGTGCTGCGCCGCGTCGGAAAAACGAACGCACAAACCGACGAGAACCTCAGTCTGGTGCGCGTTCGCGATTTGGAAATCGACCAAGCCGCACACGAAGTGCGGATGAACGCCAAGCTCGTGCCGGTAACACCGGCGGAGTTTCGAATCCTGAGCGTGCTCGTGCAAAATGCCGGGCAAGTGCTCACGCGTTCGCAACTGCTCGATCTCGTGCATGACGACGGCAGCATCTTCGAGCGCACGCTGGATCGGCACATCAACAATCTGCGGCGCAAAATCGAACCCAAACCGGACGACCCATCCTACATCGTCACGGTATACGGAGTCGGGTACAAGTTACGGAAAGACTGATGCAAGATCGCCTGCTGCATGCCTTGGATTTGGGTTTGCGCGGCGACTGGAGCGGCGCCGCGCGCAGCCTGGACGGTCTCGACGATCCCGTAGCGTCGCGGCTTGCGGCGTTTTTCGCGCAGCAGCAGCTTCGCCAAGCCGAACGCGCGGAAGTGCAGGCCGTTGCGCGCCACGAACTCGGGAATGCGATTGCCATCGCTCAGGCCAATCTGGAAGCGCTGGTCGACGGCGTCCTACCGGCGACGCACGAGCGGCTCACCGCAATTCGCGACGCGATGGCCGCGTGCGGCGTGATGCTTGAAGACCTGAAGAAGCAGACCCGGCCGTGATCGCCGCGCGCTCGTGAACGCGCCGAAGACCGTTCCGCCGCCGTCGATCGCGCTCTCGTTCTTTGCGACGGGAATCGCCACGCTGGGAGCAACTCTTGCCTGGTCGCTTGCGGGAAATCTTTCGCCGCTGGCATTGCTTCATCTGCTCGTCGTCGGCGTATTCGCGATGGTTGCGATGGGCGCGCTGTATCAATTCGTACCTGTCGTGGGCATGTCGCCTCTGCGCTCGACGCGTCTGCCGTTTCTTCATCTCGGGCTCGCAGGTACGGGAACGGTCCTGCTTGTTTACGGCTTTCAGAGCGGCGAGTTCCCATACGTCATCACCGGCGGCGCGCTCCACATCGCCGGCGCGCTGCTCGAAAGCTTCATTTTAATAGCGACGCTCTGGAAGCGGCAGGGTGCCGGCATGCCTGCGCGATTGGCGACGGTGGCGTTCGCATGGTTCACGGCAACGGCGGCAGCGGGCATCGCGTCCGCGACCGGTACGCTTACCGCGGGAACGCACGCGACGATTGGTCTGGCCGGCTTTTACGGCACGCTCATCACAGCGGTAACGTTTAGATTGCTGCGCATGTTCGAGCGCATCAACGTCGAACCGCGCGCGCCGCTGCGCGTTATCGCCGTGACGATCGCAGCAATTACGGCAGCCGTTACTCCGCGCACCGGGAGCATTCTGCTTGCGGTCGTCGCGGGATTGCTGCTTGCCGATCTTTTCGATATCGCGCGCAGGCGCAACCCGGCCTATCAGCCGGAAACGCTGCTCTACGCGCTGCTTTCGATGCTCGGCGGCTTGCTTGCGGCGGTCGCTGCTGCGTACGGGATGTGGTTGCAAGCGGTGACGGTCGCGGTTTGGTTCTTCGCCGGCGGGGCCGTCGTCGGGCACTCGCAGCGCATCGTGCCCTTCATCTGGTGGATCAGGAGATCGAAGATCGAAGGCGCGCGAAATATTCCGAACCTTGGGGAGATCAACAGCTCGGCGCTAGGGTTCGTCATCCTCGTGTTGTGGACGGCTGCGGGCGTGTGGTGGTTGTTTACGCCATTTGCGAGAGCGCCGGCAGCGGTGGGACTTGCCGCCTGGGCGGTGCTGGCGCTGCAACTTGCGCGGCCCTTTGTTCTAAGGAAGCGGGTGCCAGCCGCGTAGTCTTTTCGATTGCTTGGGGCACAACGGTTGCGGTGAGCGTTTCCGTGGAATTGCTGCGCGACAACGTGGAGCCTGAGGACATTGCCATCTTCAGCGGCTTTACGTTGTCCGCGACGTTTTGGCTGCTGCTCAGCACACTCGTCGGCGTTCTCATCAGTTTCAAGTTTCCGTATCCGGATTTTCTGACCAGTCCGTACCTCTCGTTCGGGCGCCTGCGCGCAATTCATACCAACGATACCTTTTACGGTTGGGCGTCGGTGGCGCTTTGCGGCGCCGCGCTCTACGTTGCAGCGCGCACATCCGGCGTTGCGCTGCGGAAAAAGCGATTTGCGTGGGCGGGATTGATCCTGTTCAACCTGGCTGCGATTTGCGGCACGACAACGCTGGATTTGGGAATCAGTCACGGCAGCCAGGAGTACCGTGAGTGGGTGTGGTGGGTGATCCTGCTGTTCCTCGCTGCGCTGGTTTGCGTCTTCGTTTGCCTGGTAAGCACGGTGGCACGGCGCGTGGAGCGCGAAATCTACATCTCGAATTGGTATACGATCGGCGCGTTCGTTTTTACGATTCTCCTCGGCATTACAGCGTACGTGCCCTCGTATCAGTACGGCATGGGTCAGGTCGCGGTGCAAGCGTTCTACATGCACAACGCCGTCGGTATGTGGTTCACGTTTCTCGCGCTCGGCGTCACGTACTACGCTCTGCCGAAACTGCTGAACCGGCCGATCTATTCGTATTCGCTGGGGGTGCTCGGTTTTTGGACCAATCTGTTTTTCTACCCGATGATCGGTGCGCATCATTATGAGTTCACGCCGCTGCCGTGGTGGTTCCAGACCCTCGCAATCGTCTTTAGCGTGGGCATGCTCGTGCCGGTATGGGCCGGTACCGGAAATTTCTTTCTCACGATGCGCTACTCGTGGGAAACGGTGCGTCGCTCGTATGCGCTGCCCTTCATCGTCGTCGGTGTTGCGTATTACTTCTTGGGTTCGACGCAAGGCACGGTCGAGGCATTCCGCGGCCTGCAGGCCCTTTGGCATCTCACGAGTTACACCGTCGGTCATTCGCACGCGACGATGTATGGATTCATCACGTTCATCGCTTGGGGCGCCATCTACGCGCTGTTGCCGCGTGCGACCGGAAAACGTCCGTCGCTGCTCATTACGGGATTGCATTTCTGGCTTGCGACCGTCGGCGTAACGGCATACGTGGTGTTCCTGTCGGTCGGCGGCACCGAGCAAGGCATCACCTGGGCCTCGGGCAATCCATTCATCGCGTCGGTCGACGCCGCCGCGCCGTATTGGGTTGGGCGCGCAGCCGCCGGCGTCGCGATGTTCGCAGCGCACCTGTTCTTTGCGTACAACGTGTATCTCATGACCTTTGCACCCGGTCGTGAAACGTTGCGATACGAGCGCACGCCGCAGCGGGTGTCGGCGTGAATCAAGGCATGAACAACGTGTGGACGCTCATCGCTGCGTCGGCGATCATCTACGGCGCGTTTTGCATCGCCATGGGAGTCGTTCCGGGAGTGGCGATGTCGCATTTGAAACCGCTTCCCGGCGCGCAGCCGCTAAACGCGCAACAAGCGCGTGGGCGCGGCATTTACGTTTCCGAGGGATGTTCGTACTGCCACACGCAAAACATCCGTCCGCTTGCGCAAGATAAGGTCTTCGGCCGTCCGTCCGTCGGCGAAGATTACGTGTACGACACGCCGCAGCTGCTTGGAACCGAACGCACCGGGCCCGATCTCACGAACATCGGACTGCGCCAACCGAGCGACGTATGGCAGTACATCCACCTGTGGGACCCGCGAGCGGTGGTGCACGATTCCATCATGCCGCGTTATACGTGGCTGTTTGAAGTGAAGAAGAACGCTGATCCCGGAGACATCACCGTGCCGGTACCGCCTGGTTTCGCTCCTTCAGGCGAGGTTGTCGTCCCCTCGCCGCAAGCACAGGAACTCGTAGCCTATCTCAAATCGCTCAAGCAGGTCCCGCTCCCGGGCGCAGGTGCCAAATGATCGGCTGGATCATCGTGATCGTGGGAACGGCGGCGACGCTCTGGACGATTTGTGCCGCGATCTATTGGATTCTTCGGCCGGGTGAAACCGAGCCGGATCATCCCAAACGAATCATTTTGCGAGACGATCGTTGATGGACGTCGAGCCCGTCTCGGTACGCGTCTACGTCGACGAAGACGACGAGCCGATCGCGACGTATCGGCCGCCGGCACGCGTGCATTTGGATACGCGCACGCTGGCGGACGGCGAGCATGTGCTGCGCATCGAAGCCGTCGACGCGGTCGGCAACGTCGGCGTGCGGCGCATTCCATTCGTGGTTGCGAACGGACCGGGTATTACGGTTACGGGTTTGCGCGCCGGTTCCCGCGTGCGCGGCGCAATCGACGTCGACGTGAACGCATTCAGTGCGGAAGAGCCGTTCGATCCCGGGCGCGCGGAATCGCCCGGGCCGATTCCGGTATGGACGTGGGTGCTCATCGTGATCATCGGTGTGTGGGCGATGTGGTACGGGTTGGAGTATTTCCCCACGCCGGCCGCGTTCGCGCAAACGCCTACCTATGCGGCGAATCCGGCGATTGCCGCTGCACTCGGAGCGCCGACGCAAGGCCAAACCGGAACCGCAGCGCCCGTACCCGCGAACGCTGCCGTGGGCAGCAAGAACGTTGCCGGTTTCGACTATTCGTCACTCGGCGCACAGGTGTTTTCTTCGAACTGCGCTTCTTGTCACGGCGATTCGGGAGCGGGCACGCCTGGTGTCTTTCCGCCGCTCGCAGGCGACTCGATCGTCAACGGCAGAGACGCTGACGCGCACGTGAAGATCGTGCTGCACGGCCTCTCGGGCAAAACGATCGGCGGCAAGACGTATGCTGCGCAAATGCCCGCATTCGGCGCGCAACTCACCGACGCGCAGATTGCCGCCGTCATCGATCATGAACGCACGTCGTGGGGAAACAACGGCCCCACGATAACTCCGGCGCAGGTCACCCGCGACCGGTAGCGCGAACGCGTCATTGCATGGGGATTGCGCTGGAAGTTCATCTCGGCTTTGCGTTTTTCGTGTTCTTGGCCGCGCTATTCGTGGGCTGGGTGCAAATGGGGCGCCGCGCGATGGCCGGCATCATCGGCATTCAAATCCTCATCGGTGTGATCGTTGCGGCGTGGGCCGGAATCGCGCACATTCCGCTGCCGGGCACGTTGTGGGTGCACATCTCCGGGGCGCTGATCGCGATGTTCGCATACATCGTCGGCCGGCGTATCTTCGACCGCTCACCGGACTACGTGATTCCGGCAGTCGCGATGAGCTTGCTCGGGTTCATATTCGTGATTCTGACGATCGCGTACGGCCTTTCTCTCGTCTATCCGCGCAGCTGAATCGCCGGAAGACGAGTAAAGGCGGGCACGCCGCATTTGCCGAAGCTTTGGGCCCGTGAGAACGTCGCGGGCTTTTTACTGGATAATCCTCCTGGTGATTGCCGCCCTTGCATCGTGGTATTTCACGACGCACGGTCGCAGCCCGATCGGCGATCACATCACCGTTTACTACACCAAAGTCGACGGCACAACGGAGGTGCCGTGGACCGTATCGATGCGCCCGCAGCTGTCGGGTGAGAGCGTGGCGGAGCATCTTCGCAACACCGTGCTCTACGCCGCCACGCAGGCCGTCGCCGGTCCGCCGGGCGGAGTTTCCGCGATTCGATTTCCGCAGGGAACCCATCTGCTTTCCGCCGGCGTTAATGATTCGACTGCAACGGTCGATCTTTCACAAGAGGTGAAGAACCAGTCGTCCGGCGTGCTTGGTGAAAGCGGAGCATTCAAGTCGCTGGTATGGACGCTGACAGCGCTCCCGGGGATCACTCAGGTCGCGGTTCGCGTTCAAGGACAAACGCTGGACACGTTGCCGGGGGGGCATCTTGAACTTGATGAGCCGTTGCGCCGTTCGGATTGGTAGCATCGCGCTTGTACTGCTCGCGCTGATTGCAGTCGTGCAATCGCCGGCGCGCGCGGACGATCGTCTCGTGCTGCGCCTTGACGGCAACCCAATCGTTCTCACCCACGTTCGCACGCAGGGTTCTGCCCGCGCCGTCGCCGCGGACGATCCGGGCGTTCAAGCGCTGCTCGATCGCATCGGCGCAACCCTTACTTGGCAGCCGGGCCAGCGCTACGTGCTTTTCACCACGGCCGAGCCGGTCGTAGTGAGCTTCTCAATCGGCGACGCGCGCTACGACGTCGGTCCGGTCAGCGAAGCGGCGCCCTTCGCGCCGTTCCTTTGGGACGGTCATCCGTACGTGCCGCTGGACGAATTCATCCATGCACTGGACTTCGCCGTGAAGCCGGACGGTTCGCAGCTCGTGCTGCAGCCGCAGCTCGCTTCACTCGACGTGCAGGCGAGCGGTGAAGGCGCAAAGCTCGTCGCGCACGCCGGCATGCCGATAGATGCGCGCATCGTCTCGCAATCGCCGACGAAGCTCGTCGTCGCGTTCGACGACGTAGGCAGCATGCTGCCGCCGTCACGCGCTGTTGCGGGCGGACCCGTGCAGCGCATCGACGTTCATACGACGGGAACGGTCACGCATCCGCAGACGCAAGTGACGCTCTTTCTCGTGCCCGGAACGACGCACTCTGCGCCGGGCACCGACGATCAGCGCGATTTCACGCTCGGCTTCAACGGCGTCTCGGGCACGCAAACGGTTGCGCAAAGCGCGCCGGAACCTGTCGAATCCGCCACGCCCGCGCCGCCGGACCAGCCGGTAATGCCGGCTTCCTCGCCAAGCGCACTCGTGCAAGTCACGGACGTGCAGACGCAGCCGCAAAACGGCAGCGTGCTCGTTCGCGTAAGCGTGAACGGGGATGCAACCTACGATTGGCATCGCTTGCGCCCGCCCGACAATCGCTGGTGGCTTGACGTGCACAATGCGCGCCTTGCAATTCCACCGCAAGACGAACCGGGCGCCGATCCCGTAACTGCAGTGCGCGTACATCAGGTCAATCCCGACACCGTGCGCATCGCGCTTTCGCTCTCGGACTTCGATTCGGTCGACGTCGTCCCGAACGCAACCGGCTTGACCATCACCGTCAATTCAACGATAGCGGATGAAACGAGCGTGCCGCATTCGGGTTCGGGAACCGTCGGAAGTGCGGCGGTCGCACAGACGTCGGGCGTGCCCGAAAACTGGAAATTCGCGCCGCGTCCGGCAATCACGCAGTACGTTGCGCCGAACCCGCGCCTGATCGTCATCGATCCCGGTCATGGCGGCAGCGATCCCGGCAGCGAGCACGGCGGCATAGTGGAGAAAGTCGTCGCCCTGCAGATATCCAAGCGTCTGCACGACATCTTGGTGGCGCGCGGCTGGCAAGTCATGATGACGCGCACCGACGATCGCGACGTGTACCAGCCGAACGATTCGGCGCACGACGAACTGCAGACGCGTGACGACATCGCGAATAGCAGCGGCGCCCGCTTGTTCGTGAGCGTGCACCTCAATGCGTTCATCAACGCCGGGCCGAACGGCGCAACGGTGTATTACTATAAACCCGGCGATCTCGCGCTGGCAGCGGCGGTCGACAAGCGCATCGCATCCGAAGTGAACGTCAAGAACGACGGCCTGGTCAAAGAGAAACTCTACGTCATTCATCATGCGAACATGCCGGCGACGCTCATCGAAGCCGCGTACGATTCGAACCCCGACGATCGGGCGCTGCTGCAAGATCCGCAGTGGCAAGAGCAGATGGCCAAGGCGATAGCAGATGGTATCGAAGATTACGCCGGCACGGCGCCTCCGGCATCTGTGGGAACCGGACAATAGTGCTGGGCGTCTTTGATTCCGGGCTGGGCGGCCTCACCGTGCTGCGCAGGCTGCGCGAACTGCTGCCGATGCACGACTTGCTGTATTACGCGGACCAAGCGAACTTGCCGTACGGAGACAAAACGCCGGGAGAACTGCTCGCGCTCACCGAGCAGAACGTGCGGTACCTCAACGGTGCAAGTGCGCAGGCGATCATCATGGCGTGCAACACCTCCTGCGCCACCGCCTCGGAGTTCGGCTGGCCGGACTCGTCCGCGCCGATTCTCGATTTGATCGAATCGGCTGCGATGGCCGTATCGGAAGGCGCCTACGCAAACGTCGGTGTGATTGCGACCGCCGCGACCGCGCGCAGCGGCGCCTATGCTCTTGCTATCGGCGAATTGCACCCCGGAACGCACGTGACGGAAGTCGCCGCGCCGGCTTTGGTGCCGCTGATCGAGGCCGGGAAGCTGCACGGCAGCGAGCCGCGCGCCGCGGTCGCCGCCGCATGCGCTAAACTTCCGCCCGAGATCGAGGCAGTGGTGCTGGCCTGCACGCACTATCCGCTGCTGGAAGGGCATTTCCGGGCGGTTCTTTCGCCCGAGGTGACGATCGTGGATCCCGCGCTCAAACACGCGGAGCGGGCGGTTCGCTTGGTTGCTAATTTGGGAATTATGTCGGGAAGCGGAACAACAATCTGCGTGACGAGCGGTAACCTGGAGCAATTCCGGGGAAATTTAGAGTCGATCGCAGGGGACTTGCACCCGCGGGTGGTTGCTGCATTTGAGGGCCAAGGTGTCGGAGCTGGAACTGAATTCGCTCGCGAGAGCGCTGGAGGCTGATTCCGCAGAGTTTCGCATATTTGCGAATGCGCTGCCGAATTTCGTTTGGCTTTCGCGCGCCGGCGGCAGCATCACGTTCTTCAACGATCCGCTGCTCGAATACACCGGCGTTTCACAGCGCGAAAGCTTGGAGGACGGCCTCTCAAAATTCGTTCATCCCCAAGACCGCGATGCGGCACAGGACCGTTGGCGTCAGTCGTTGCGCACCGGAACGCCGTACGAAGCGGAATTGCGGCTTCGCCGCGCGGATGGTTCTTATCGCTGGTTTCTCACGCGCGCGCTGCCGATCCGGGGCACCGACGGCAAGCTCACGCATTGGATCGGAACGTTCACGGACATCGATTCGCAGCGCCGAGCACGGGAGACCCTAAGCTTCGTCATCGATGCGTCCGGTCTATTCGCGTCGGCGTTAAGCTTAGGGCAAGTCTGCAACGATTTCGCGCGCCTTGCCGTGCAGCGCTTTGCGGATTGGTGCTTCGTCGTTGTCGTCGATCCGGTGGAGGGATACAAGGTCGCCGCGATCTCGCACCGCGATTTCGAGCGGGTCCATCACATCGACGAGTACCTGGAACGCTATCCCGTCACCGAGAACGAGCAGATCGATCGCTTTCTGCACGCGCCGCGTCCGACGCTGTTTCCGAAGCTGCCGGAAGACTTGCTGCGCAGGTCCGCTCGCGACGAGGAGCGCTACCGGCTGCTGCAGGAGCTGCAGCTCTACTCGGCAATCGTGGCGCCGCTGCGTCATAACGGCGATCTACTGGGCGGCATCATCATGTATTCCGGCGAGTCGCGGCGCTCGTTTACGCAGGACGACGTCGACGTGCTGGAAATGCTCGCGGACCGCGCCGCGGCGCGAATCCACACGATGAAGGTGCTGGACAGAGAGCAGCGTGAACGCCGCCGCCTGCAGTTTCTCGGCCGCGCCACTCAGGCCGTATATGAATCGTTCGACTTAACCACCGCATTCGGCAACCTTGCTCAGATCATCGTCTCGGAAGTAACCGACATGGCCGCCGTGTTCCGTCTCGAAGACGACGAAGTCGTACGCGTCGTTGGAACCGCACATCGCGATCCCGAAGCCGACGACGCGGTACGCTCCTTCGTCGGCATTCGCGTGATGCACGGCGATGCGGAGAAGCGGTTCATCAAATCGCTGCACGGGCGCAGGCCTCTCGTCGGAACCAGCTTCGAGCCGGGCTCTGTAGAGCGGACCGTGTGGCCGTACCTCTCCGAAGAGATTGCCTCGCTGCGGGTGCGATCGCTCGTTACCGTGCCGCTGTATTCGCGCGGTAAAGTGTACGGCGCCATCGTCGCGTACTACACCGAGGGCGGCCGCGAGTACAAACCGGAAGATCTCGAGTTGCTCGTCGAGCTTGGGCGCCATGCATCGGTCGCCATGGAAAACGCCGATGTTTTCGAACGCGAGCGGCGCCTATCCGAAACGCTGCAAGACTCGCTGCTGCCGCCCTCGCTGCCGCAAGTCGAAGGCATTACATTCGACGCCGTGTATTTGCCGAGCGCCGTAGAAGCGCAAGTCGGCGGCGATTGGTACGATGCGTTCAAGTTGGAAGACGGCACGATCGTGGTGAGCGCGGGAGACGTTACGGGACGCGGTCCCGATGCCGCGGTCATCATGGGAAAGACGCGTCACTTGCTTGCAATCGCGCCGTCATACGAGCGCGATCCGGCGCGAATTTTGGATACGGTCGAATCCGTCCTCGCACGGCGATATCCCGACACCATCGTCACGGCGTTCCTCGGATTCATTTCTCCCGATCACCGCAGTATTCGGTTCGCCAACGCGGGTCATCCGGCGCCGATCGTGCGTCGCGGCACCATCGTCGAAGAACTCCAAGCGGAAGGCCTGCCGATCGGTTTGCGCCATGAAGCCGAGCCGTCGCAGTCGCGAACGGCGGATCTGAGCGATGCGCGCATGCTGGTGCTGTACACCGACGGGCTGACGGAGTCGGGCCACGACGTGCTGCGCGGGACCCAGAAGCTGCGCGAGGTCGTTACTCGCGATGCGCTGCTTCATACGCATCGACCGGCGCGGTTTATCGAAGAGGCGTGTTTGGGCAATGCCGCAACGGATGACGTCGCCGTGCTTGCGCTCTCGTTCGAGCCCGGAATTCGCTGGTCGTTCGACGCCGAGAACGCGAAGGCGGCGCAAGATGCGCGCGGTGAGTTCGTCGAGTATCTGCGCGAGCAGTCCAGCGACGAAGAGGCCATCGAGACCGCGGAGCTCGTCTTCGGTGAACTGGTCGGCAACGTGGTTCGCCATGCGCCCGGCGCTATCGACATCGACGTCGAGTGGAGCAACGGGGCGCCGCGCCTGCACGTGCTCGACCGCGGTTCCGCTTTCGAGCCGCCGTCGCACCTGCCGAGCGATCTGCTCAGCGAATCCGGGCGGGGTCTCTACATCGTCCGCAATCTGAGTAAGCAACTCAACGTGGAACACGTGCCGGGTTACGGCAATCACGTGTCCGTGGAATTGCCTATCCGGCGCCTACCGGGCCAGCGATCGAACGTGGAATAGCCAGAAGAATAAATTGACGCTCGCTGCGGCCAAGGCGGCACCGGCGACGACTTGCCCGACCGTGTGCGCCTTCAAATACACGCGCGCCCAGCAGACCATCGGGATGAGAATCAAAAACGGCAACGGCTGACTCCCGTACAGCAGGCACAATGCGACAAGCGGCGCCGTGATGCCGAGCGCGTGCGTGCTGATCTTCCAGTAGCGCGTAATATATTGCACGATAATGGTCGAGAGCGAGTAGCCGGCCATCGTTGCAATGAGTAAGCGTGGGGAATGCGTCAGCCAAAGCGTAATGGTGCCGAGCAAATAGAAGATGACGAAGACGCCGAAGACCTTCTCGCGTTCTTCGCGCACGGACATGTCGAGGTCGGAGATGCGGTCGGTCGCGTAGAGCCAGAAAATGAAGAGCATCGGCGCGATCGACGTGAAGAACGTCGAAAGAAAGAGCAGCCACCAGAACTCTTCCGTCGTGCGCGAGAGAATGTGCGAGAGGATGACGAAGAGCGCGAGCGCCGTCAGAAACGGGTTGAAGATCGTCGAGAGAATGCGCGCCAGGTCGCGCCAAACGCGTCGATTTTTGAGCGGAACGGGCGTCAGGGGCGGGCGATGCTCGTGCACTCCGCTTGCTTAGGCGCGGGCCTCCGCTTGACCTATAGATGAAATCCCGATATATTGGAACCCAACATATCCGCCGCCCCGGAGGTTGCCGATGGCACGCGATCCGCGCTCCGTTTTGCCGCTCAATCCGCGCGCGTTTTACATATTGGTGGCGCTCGCCGCCGAGCAGAGCCACGGATACGCCATTGCGAAGAGCGTTGAAGCGGCGACCGACGGCGTCGTCCGTCTGACGGCCGGCACGCTCTATCCGCTCATTCGGCAGATGCTCGCCGACGGATGGATTGCGGAGTGCGGTGCGGTGCGAGATCAGGATCCGCGCCGCAGAATGTACCGCCTCACGCCGTGGGGCACGCGCATAGCGCAAGCAGAAGCGCTGCGGCTCGCGCAGGCAGTGCGCATGGCTTCCAAAAGCCGGCTGATCCCGGCCGAGGCTTTCGCATGAATCCGTGGCTGCGCAGACTGTTCGCCCTGCTGCTCTTCGCTTACCCGCGCGACTTTCGCACGTCGTACGCGCTGACGATGCGCGAGCATTTCGAATCGGAAACGCCCGAATGGAGCGGTGTTTTGCGCACGGTGTGGGATGTGTTGTCCGGAGCGACTGCCATGCGCGCGGAAAACGTTTGGCGCGATTTCATCTACGCCGTTCGCATGAACGCCAAAGCGCCGCTGTTTACGACGGTAGTCGTGGGCGCAATCGCGCTCTCCATCGCGACCAATACGGTCGCGTTCGCGCTGCTCAACGCCGTTCTGCTCAAACCGTTACCGTATGCAAATCCGTCGCAGCTGGGGTTTGTCTGGCAACGCATGACGGGGCCGAACGGACCGACGACAATGCCGCTTTCCAACGTACAAGTAGACGCCCTGGCGCAAGATTCGAAAATCTTTGCATCGGTCACGGCGAGCATGTCGCCCGACACAGTCGCTACCAACGGCGGAGCGACGTTGCGGCGTCTGCAGGTGAAAGCGAACTATTTTTCTACGCTCGGGGTGCGCCCGGTAATCGGTGCATTTCTAACGGACGGCGGCTCCGCGCAGCAAGCCGTGATTTCATGGTCCCTGTGGCGTACGCGGTTCGGCGGCGCCGCAAACGTGTTGGGCAAGACGTTGAAACTTCAGGGCGACCTCTACACGATTGCCGGCGTCGCGCCGCAGGGAATGCTGGATCCGACCCCCGACAGTCTCGTGCAAACCGAGGTCTGGACGAAGATCCCGCGCATGCCGAGCAGCTCCGGCAATCAAATCGTCGTCTTCCCCTTGGTGCGTCTGCACGACGGTGTGAGCTGGCAGGCGGCTCAAGCCGACCTTTCGCGCATTCAACACGCATTGAATGTCGCGAGCGGACCGTTTCCGGGAGTGCACTACTACACCGGTCCGCTGGACGATTCGCTCTTTAGCGGCGCGCGTTCGTTTCTTTGGATGGTATACGCGGCGGTTACCGGCGTATTGCTAATCGCATGCGCAAATGTTGCGAACTTGCTGCTCGTGCGCGGCACGGTTCGGGAAGGCGAATTTGCAACGCGCAGCGCGGTCGGCGCCTCCCCGCGGCGCATCGCCTCGCAGGTTTTCACGGAAACCGCCGTGCTTGCAACCGCGGGGGCGGCAATCGGCCTCGTCCTTGCATGGGCTGCCATGCCGTGGGCGCGAAGCACGATTCCGGGAGATTTCCCGCGATTGCAAACGGCCGGTATCGATTCGCCCGTGCTGCTTTACGTCGTCGGTCTGATTATTGCGGTTACGCTATTGACCGGCATGTTGCCGGCCTACAAGCGGCGCTCGAACAAGACCGGGAAGATGTCGAAGCACATCGGCCGAGCACTGGCCGTCGTCGAGATTGCCGTAGCGTTCGCCTTGACTGCGGGCTTCGGCGTGATGTTGCATAGCTTCGTTGCGATGACGAGCGTGCCGCTGGGTTTTTCGGCCCGAAACGTCTACGTGGCGAACATTCATCCAAACCGCGACACCATCTTCAGAACGCAGATTCCGCCGATATCCCACGCCGGCGTAGATCGCGAGATCGTTCGACGAATTCGAGCGATTCCGGGTGTGCTCGACGCGACTGCCGCAACGTCCGTACCGTTTCAGAATGCGTTTCGAATGACTATCGGCCTACAGGCAGGCTGGAACCGCGATCGGAATGGACCGCCGCTGATGGTTGGAGCCGTCCAGGTGGGCGCAACGTACTTTCAGCTGTTGCACATTCCGATGCTTGCAGGGCGAGGCTTCGCCGCAGCGGACTTTTCCGAAAGCACCAGCAGCGTCGCCGTCAATGAAACATTCGCGCACGAATACTTTCCGCGTGGCAACGTCGTCGGGAAGCTCATACGCGTCTCGCCGGGCGAGACTTGGCACGTCGTCGCGCTCGTCGGCGACACGCGTGCTTCGTTCAAGGAGGAGCCGCAGGCGACGGTTTATTTGCCGTTCAACGGCGGTTTCGGTCCGTACTTCGGCCTTGCACTTCGTACGGCCGGTCCGCTTCCGGGCCTCGCGGGAGAAGTCAAGCGCGTCATTAGTCGCACGGACGCCGGTGCGGGTGCGGTTGACGTTTCCTCGCTGCAAGATCTCATCGCGCAGAATGCGGCTGATACACGCACCGGCATGGAACTGCTCGGTGTGCTCGCTGGTGTAGCGCTGTTGCTCGCGCTTTGCGGCATCTATAGCGTCATCGCGTACGCTACTCAGCGCCGCTTCCACGAAATCGGCATCCGCGTCGCGGTCGGCGCGCGGCCACGGAACGTCATTGGCCTGATTTTGAACGCTGCACTCGTGCAAGGCGCTCTCGGCATTGCCGCCGGCCTGCTGCTCTTCGCTTGCACGGCACGTCTCCTTGCAGTCGAACTGTATAAGACTGCGCCGCTCGATCCGCTCGCACTCGGCGTGGTTATCGTCCTGATGATCGTGTGTGCGGCAGCCGCTGCGCTGGTCCCGGCCTGGCGCGCCATGCGCGTCCAACCCGCGTCCGCGCTGCGGTACGAATAGCTTTTACGGGGCTTGACTTCAAGTACGCTTGAGCATCTACCATGGCTTCCATGGAAGTGAAAGTGTACGGCTGCAACCACATCGCCATCGAAGTCGACGACGTCGAGAAGGCGGTGGCGTTTTACCAGGACGTCTTCAACCTCGAGAAGCTCGACGAAGGCGAGGGCGACGCGTTCTTCAAACTGGGCGAGCATCAGTTTCTCGCCATGTTCCAGGTCGCCAAGGCCCAGCGCGATCAGGTGCGCCACTTCGGCCTGATGGTTCGCGACGAGCAGCAGATCGCCGCCGTTCGCGAAAAACTCACGAAGAAATACGGGATCGAACTCTTGCCCCGGTTCCGCTGCGATTTCTTCGATCCGTGGGGCAACCATATTCAAGTCGTCGATTTGCACGACGAATCGATGGTCTGGCTTCTCCCGTATCAAGAAGTGCAGAAGGCCGGCATCGACTTCAATTCAGCGAATCGATCCGGAACAACCGAGCAAATGTCCCTAAGTGCTTCGGGTCGCCGATGACGCGAATGTTTCCGTCGGCAACGGCATCCGCGGGCTCGATCTCTCCAGCCATGAGCGCGCGCATCGCAGGACCGGCTTCGATCACGAGATCGGGCATGTCCAGTGGTCCAGGACCAGTTTCCAATTTCCCATCGGAAATTCGTGCGTGGATTACGATGTCGCCCGCGCGCAGTTCGTAGGAGGCTTTGATTCCGCGGGACGGCTGCGGCCGGAACGTCGCTCGAAGCGCCGAGATCAAGGAATCGGTCGTCACGGTTTCGTCGGGGCGCGGCTCCTTCAACGTCTTGGCGCCCCAGCGTCCGAGGGCCATCACGATGCTCTCCAGCTCGCGGCCGTATCCGGTTAGGCTGTAGGCGATCCCTCGCTCGGGCCGCGGTAGAACGCGGCGCTCGACGACTTGCGCCTCCTCGAGATCGTTCAGGCGCTTGGTCAAGACGTTGCTCGGTATCCCGGGCAGACCTCGCTGCAAGTCGCTGAATCGCTTCGGCGAGACCAGCAGATCGCGAACGATGAGAAACCCCCACCGCTCGCCGAGCACCTCCATGGCTCGGGCGAAACCGCAGTACTGCCCATAGCCCCGTTTATTCACTCTTTTATACTAACTAATTGTGCAAGCAAAAACAAGTGTTCACCGCATAAAGTTTACTTGCTTTTGTGAAGTCAGCGTGCTAACATGGTCTACGTCATAACGATGGAGGCAATCATGGAATCGTCCCTCGGACTCCAATCCGCCCGCCCTCGCGCCGCCGTGCCGGTCGCTCGCGTGCTGTACGTGCTGGCGGTACTGTTCATGCTGTTCGACGTTTTCGGAAAGTTCACGCTGCCGGCTGCGGTCGTCGACGCTTTCCATCGCCAGGGCATGCCGATCGCCTTAGCACCCGTCATCGGCGGCCTGTTGCTTGCCCTCGTAATCCTCTACGTGATACCGCGCACGTCGGTGCTCGGTGCCGTGCTGCTGACCGGCTATCTCGGCGGCGCGTGCGCGATAAACATGCGCGCGGAGTTCAGCGCATTCGAAACGCTGTTTCCCGTGCTTTTCGGCGTCATCGTATGGATCCCAATCTATCTGCTAAACGAGCGCGTGCGCGCGCTCATTCCGATTCGGCGTTAGGAGCGCCCAAAATTGCCATGTTCCCCGTAACATCCCATCCCTACGCGCTGCAGCTCGCGGCCCTTTGGTTCTCCTTCATACCGGCGTGCGCGATCGCGGCGCTGATCGTCGGCGCTCAATTCGAACGGCACAGAAAGGCCGTGACGATGCGAATCAGTTCCGCGCGAGTCGTGCCGGTACGAGCTCGGACTCGGGGTCGATGAGCTCTCGCAGCTTGCGCTCTTCGATCGAACCTTTCGCAGTAGGGATCTTCGACGTGAACATCGTGCCGGGCGCGATTGCGGCCGTGCTGCTCTGGCTCTATCTGCGCGAGGGTGCCAAACCGGTCCGCGAACCCATCGATGCCGGTGGGCTGGCATTGCTGATTGTCACAATCGCCTCGCTCCAATACGTCCTAGATCAGGGACAGCAAGATGATTGGTTTTCGGATCAACGGATCGCGACGTGCGCGATCGTCGCGCTCGCAGGCGCGGTTGCTTTCGTGTGGTGGGAACTCACGACTCGCAATCCGATCGTGGACTTGCGCGTACTTGCGCACCGGGCGGTCGCCGTCGCGTGCCTTACGATCGTCGCGAATGCCGTGGGCATTTTCGGCGGTGCGCTGCTGCTCCCGCAATTTACCGTTACGCAGCTTGGTTTCACGGAAACGCAGGCGGGCATGCTGATGGGTTTGCGCGCTCTTCCGCTGGTTTTTCTCACGTTTCCGATCGGCCGGCTCACCAACAATCCGCGGATCGATCTGCGCTGGCTCATCGGCGGCGGACTCTTGGTTCATGGAATCGGCGCTATCTGGCTCGCGCACCGGTTGACGACCGATTCCGATTTCGTTTCGCTCGTCGGCCCGCAGTTGCTCACGGGGTTCGGCATAGCGTTCATCTACTCGCCGCTGCTCGTCGCCACGCTGCGCGCCGTTCCGAAAGAAGGGCCGAAAGCGAGCGCGCTCGTGATTCTCGCCTTCCAGCTCGGCGGTTCGGTTGCTGCCGCGGCCGTGGTGACGATGGCGGATCGCCGAGAAATTTTCCATCAAACCGCGCTGTCGGCAAGCGCGAGTTTGCAGCGTCCGGAGATCGCCCAGTTCGTCGCGTCGCACCCGCATGCGGTGGCGCAGCTCACGCAGCTGGTCGTCTCCCAGTCCACCGTGCTCGCGTACGGCGACACCATGCTTGCCGCAGGGGTCTTCGTCGCGTGCTTCAGTCCATTCGTCGCTTTTTTGAAACAACGGCAAGGAACATGATCACGATCGATTTACCGCAAGAAGTTGCCGCGTCATGCCTGGAAATGGCGATCGCCCTGTCGATGCTCGCACACGAAGACGTGCGTCTCACACGAACTGCGTCGTTCGTGCATCGCTGCTACGTGCGCGCCGTCACGTCGACGCCAAATCAGCACACGCACGAGCTGCGCTGGCGCCGCTTCATCAACGCGCTGGATGCATACCTCGACCGCTGTTCGAACGCCGCGCCGGCGCTGGCGCACCGCATGCGCGAACTCGTCAGTGAAAACGGCGATCTGCTCGATGGAAGGGAGGCGATGGCATCGTGAAACGGTCCACACAGCAACGCGAATTCGAACTGCACGCATTGCGCCTACTGGTCGCGCGTCTCTAAATCAGCCCAGTCCTAGTTTTGCCGCATGCGATTGAACTGTAAGCGCTTCGTGCGGTCGCTGGAGATGTAGAACGCCGATGCGTCGTCGCTGCTTCGTATGAATTCGACGCGAAGTTTCAGCGGAAACCATGAATCCTGAAGGTGCGCGAACCACGCGTCCCCGGAAAGATGCTCGAGCGTGTACTCCGCAGCGCCGTATCGCGATCGAATGGCGAGTTTGCGCGTTCCATTGTTGGAAACAGTCGCCTGCGCCTCGCAGTCGGCATTCTCATACGTGCCGCAGCAAACCGCCAGGTCCGGCGCGTCTTTTGCAGAGTCGACACGGTGAAGAGTTGCGCGAAAGCCGCCTTGTCCGAGTTCAATTTCCTCGAGCGTTTCGTCGCCTTCCCTTCGAGCGGCGTGCAGCGTGATCCCCAACGAATACAGATTCGTCTTGAAGCCGCCGTCGCCGATTTCATAGAGCGGCTGCTCTCCCGACTCACCCTCGACAAAGGCGCGGTCGTCTTTGACGACGACCGTGACCTCGTCGCCGGTTTGTGCTGAATAGTACGTGCCGGCGAAGCGACGTGCGTTCGCGCCTTCGGCCGGCGCGAGCGGCAGCCCGAGCTTGCCTTCGAGAAGAACGTCGAGTACCCGGTCGGTCAATTCGGCCGGAAAGATGTCCGACGCATTGCTCATCATGACGACGTCGATGCCGTGATCCGGAACTTTGAGCAGCTGGCAGCGGCCGCCGAATACCGTTCCGCCGTGCTGGATCGTTCGGACGCCGCGGTAGTTCAGCTGCATGAGCCCGAAGCCGTATCCGTGCACGGTATTCGATCCCGCTGTAAGAAGCGTCTTCCAGGTAGCCGCGTTCCCGATGTGCGGCGCGTTCATATGCGCGAGCCAGCGCAGCATATCCTCGACGCTGGAGACGATCGCGCCGTCGCCGGTTATCGGAACGCCGAGTGTGCCGCGATGATACGAGCCGTCGGGATAACGCTGATGGAGGGTTGCGACGCCTTCTATCAGTTTCGTGTCGTTCGGTTCGAGTGCGGTCGCGGTCATAGCCAGCGGCTCAAAGATTCGCTTCGAAAAGAATTCGGCAAGCGGCATGCCGCTCAGACGTTCGATCAAAAGGCTAAGCAGCAGAAAGCCGCCGTTGCAATACAGCAACCGTTCACCGGGAGCAAAGTTCACCGAATGCTGCAGCATTTGCAGCTGTCTTGCACGCGGCTCCGGCACCCAGCGATCCATACTTGCCAACAGGCCGATGAGATCCAGATAGCAGCGCAAGCCGCTGGTGTTGGACATCAGCTTGCGAATGGCTACGCGATGTTGATATTCCGGCAGCTCGGGCAGATGCGTGCGAATGTCGTCGTCGATCGAAAGCAGACCGTCTTCCGCAAGCAGCAAGACGCCCAAGCACGTGAACTGTTTGGTCGACGATCCGATGTGCATGCGCGTGCCGACGGTATTCGGGCTGCCGTCTTCGACGCTGGAGAGGCCGAACGCGCGGCGGTATGTCTCGCGTCCGGTCTGCGCGATTCCGACCACGAGGCCGGGACCGGCCCCGCCGGCGTACTTCTCGAAAATAGGGTCCAGTTGTTGTTGCACGACGATATACTGTTGCGCGGAGCGATATTTTGCCTTCCGCGCCGAGGAAAGAGCGCGCCGCCGACGTAAGGGTAGCCGGGTGAGCCGTTCCCGCCAAGCCAAACGGCTGAACGTCTTCGATGCGACGCTCATCGTCATGGGCTGCATCGTCGCGTCGGGCATCTTCATGAACCCGTCGGTCGTCGCGCAGCGTCTGCATTCAACGGGGCTCATTCTGTTTGCATGGCTGCTCGGCGGAGTAGTCGCGCTCATCGGCGCATTCGTCTTCGCCGAACTGGCGTCGCGCCGGCCGGACGTCGGCGGCATGTACGGGTATCTGCGAGACGCGTATCACCCCGTACTCGCCTTCATGTCCGGCTGGACCGCGCTGCTTGTGAGTCAGAGCGGCGCGATTGCGGCCGTCGCGGTAACCTTTGCGACGTACGCGCATTTGTGGATTCCGCTCAACGTTCCCGAGTTGGCCGTCGCCGCCATCGTCGTGACGAGTTTCATCAACTGCCTCGGGCTTCGTGAAGGCGTCGGCACGCAAAACGTGCTGATGCTGATGAAAGCGGGCGCGATCGCGCTGATTATTGCCGCGGGTTTCTTCGGGCCCATTGCACCCGCGCACCACGCAGCTGCCGCGGCGACCGCTTCACCCGGCGCGCTTGCTGTGCTTGCGATGCTCGGTGCCGCGCTTATTCCGGTGTTTTACTCGTACGACGGCTGGCAAACCGCGCCGTTCCTCGACGGGGAAATGAAACATTCCGCGCGCGCGTTGCCGATGGGCTTGGTCATCGGCGTCATCGGCGTCGTGGTCATGTACGTTGCCGTGACCCTCGGCGGGCTGCGGATGCTTGGGGCTGACGGTCTGGCAGCGACGTCGACGCCGGCGACGGATATGGTGCGCTTGGTCATCGGGCGCGCGGGCGAAGGGGTCGTCGGCGCGTTCATTGCGCTCTCGACATTGGGATATTTGCAGACCGCTACACTCGCCGTTCCGCGGTTGTACTACCGCATGGCAAAGGACGGGCTCTTTTTCAAACAGCTCGCCTATCTCCATCCGAAGAGGCAGACGCCGGTAGTAGCCATCGTTCTGCAGTGCCTCGTCTCGATTGCGATTGTCGGTTGGGGCAACTACCAGCGCATTCTGAACTATGTCACGCCGATGGATTTCCTGTACATGGTGCTCGCCGCCGGAGCAATTTGGATATTCAGGCGTAAGGACGCGATGGGACCCGCCCCGGCGATTCGGATTCCGGGACATCCGTGGAGCACGGTGTTCTTTGCAGGCGTGAGCGCCGCGTTCGTCGTGAACGCGTATATCGCGTTCCCGCGCGATTCCGTAATCGGACTCGTAATCTTTTTCTCGGGCGTACCGATTTATCTCGTCTGGCGCCGCAGGGCCGCAACAACGCCGGTCGTAGCGGCGGCGGCAGACGCAAACTAAGGAGAATTATGCGCAGTTTCCGTTCCGCGAAAATCGTCGCGTTGGCTTTGTGTGTATCGCTGTTCGCCGGGATGCCGGGCGCACCGGCTGCTCAAGGACCGAGCATCGACGACGCCTTGCGGCAAATCGAGGCATATGCTCCGCAAGCGCTGCAAGATCAGGGCGCGCCGGGCATGTCGGTCGCAATTACGGATCGCACGCATACGTTGCGCATCATCACCGTCGGGTATGCGAATCTCGACGCAAAAACGCCGGTAACGCCGTCGACGCGTTTTCCAATCGGCTCGATCACGAAGGGAATGACCACGCTTGCGTTGATGGAAGCGCGCGATGAAGGCCGTTTCGACCCGGCACGTTCCCCGCAAACCTATCTGCCGTGGTTCTCGATACATTCCGGCGGAAAACCGATCTACGTGCACCAGCTGCTTTCACATACTGCCGGCATACCGGACGATTTTTCGATTTCTCCCGGTTACATGTATTCCGTTGCGGCGCTGCGCAACGCGCATACGATTTTTCCGCCGGGCACCAGCTGGTCGTATTCGAACGACGGTCTGGCAACCACGGGCGCAATCCTGAGCACAATCGACAAGCGTCCATGGGCGGAGTCGCTGCAGAGCCGCGTCTTTGACGAGCTCGGCATGACGCACAGCAGCCCGATATTTACGCCGGAAACGTTGGACGATGCGGCTCTCGGCTATGTGTTCGAAGATTCGAACATCATCACACCTGCGAATCCGAAGCTGATTGCATCGGTTCCGGGCGACTTCGTCGACCCCGCCGGTTCGGTGATATCGACGCCCGAAGACATGGCGAAGTACATGCGCTTGATCTTGAACGGCGGCGTGAACGATGCCGGCAAGCGCGTCATTTCGCAGTCGAGCTATCACCTGTGGACGACCCCGGACACCAACAACGGCAAGCTCGCGGGTGAAACCTCGCCGGAACTCGGCGAAGCGCCGCTGATGTATCAGCATTATGCGTACGGCCTTGCGGTGCACAAAGAAAACGGCGACACTATCGTCGCGCACACGGGCGGCATCGCGGGCTACACCGCATGCATGGAAAACGACGTCACGCGCGGTTTCGCAGCCATCGCCATGTCGAACTTGGTCGAAGCGCCGCTGCACCCGTGCGCCATCGTGCTCTACGCGATCAGCGTGTTGCAAGCGCAGAGCGCTGGACGGCCGCTTCCGCCCGTTCCTGCGGCGCTGGGGAATTACTTACAGCGTACCGCCGTAAAGAACGCTGCGGATTATGCCGGAACGTATACGGCACCGGACGGCACAGCATTATCAATCGCGGCCAACGGCGACGCGCTCTCGCTGCAGTCCGCGCAAGGCGCCAAAACGCTGTATCCGCGCGGAGGCGACACGTTTTACGTCGACGATCCGCGCTTCACAATCTTCGGCTTGACCTTTGTGCGCAACAAGGCGGGAAAGGTGGACGAGGCTGTTTCGGGTGGCCAATGGTTTGCCGGCGCGTCATATGCCGGTGCGCGCACATTTTCGTATCCGCGAAGCTGGGATGCGCTCATCGGCCGCTACGAAACGTTGGGAGTTTGGGGTATTGCCGGAGCAAGCCACGTCTACGTTCTCAAAGGACACTTGCTGCTCGACGGCGCGCCGCTCGTCGCGCAGTCCGACGGTTCGTTCAAGGCAGGCGGCTCCACCGTTCGCTTCGACACGCCGGCCGCCGGCAAAATGCAGCGCATGCGCATCGACGATTTCGACATGTACCGAATCGAGTTACCGTAACCCAGCGGCGGCTTCGTCGAACGACCGCAACCGCATTGTCATCGTGAGGTATCGAACGACCGCAACCGCATTGTCATCGTGAGGTATCGAACGACCGCGAGCGAGCGGAGCGAGTCGAGCGGCGCCGAGCGTAGTCGAGGCGACTACTGCATGTGAGACCCGAATTTGGGTAAATCTCCAGCTCGTTAAACGCATTCAATCTGCGCGGAGGGTCGGCCGATGGCGAAGTTTCTCACGATTGGTTACGGCGATGAAGCCGGATACAATCGAACCCCGACGGCTATTCGCGACGCAGCGCATCGACAAGATGCCCACTTGCGCGAATCAGGTGCGATCATCGGCATAGCGGGCAACCCGTTCCAGGTGCGCAATCCTTTAGGCGAAGGAGTGCAGACGAGCCGCGGTCCGTTCATGCGCTCGGACCTGCCGATTGCGGGCTTTGCTCTAATCGACGCGGATAGCCTAGAAGATGCGATCAACGAGGCAGCCAAAACGCCGTGCGCGGTAGCACACGGCGTCGTCGAGGTCTGGCCCCTCGAAATCTAGTAGATTGTGCACCAGCGTGATAAATCAATAGCTTCCGCAACCATGACCGTGGCAATGTTGTGCGGTTGCCATAACGCTTCCGAACGCTCTGAGAAGCCAGGAGACAGCACGCCAAAAGGTGCGCGCGTGTTGCACTATGACTATGCCGGTGGTCGTAACGTCAGCACGCTAGCATTTGATGGTGGAATCGCCTGCCAGGCAGACGGCGTGCTTGGTCCAATGACGTTCAGTTCAGTGCCGCGATGTCGGCAAATCGGAATCCGCAGGCTTACGACCAGCGAGGCAAAGGTTCTCGCGACGATACTGCGCTACGCAACTTCCTTCACGTTACGCTTTACGTGGCTCGGAAGCAAGTTCATTGTCTATGATGCGATCTATGGAGTTTGTAACGGCGAATACAACGTGTTGAACGGTGATTGCAACGAGCCTACTCGCTCACGGACACGCTGTTCGATCACACGTTGGCGGGCCTGGATGTCGGGGGACGCCACCACCGTGGAAGCGTGAGGCCCGCCATTGGTCCGCCAAGAAGCGAATCACTAGTGCTTTGTCGTCCTGAAGGTTCGATACGTCACCGCAGGGCCTTGTCGAACCACCGCGAGCCCAGTCGAGGGCTGGAGATCGCTTCAACGGCTGGACGATCTTGTACCAAGCCGCTAGCTGCGGTCAACGCGCCGTAACAACACGAGTTGCGGCGGCGTTCCTTTTCTTGATGCGAGCGCCAGGATGTTGCCGTTAGGAGCGATATAGTACGCGGCGCTGATGTGCCAGCCACCGGCGACAAGTTCATCTAGAAAGATCAGGCGGCTTGTGTCATTCGGCCTTATGAGAAATCCGCGCGACCTGGCGGTGCCGACGATCGTACCGTCATCGGCGATAGCGAATGCCGTTCCTTCTGCGGCGCTCAAGCGAATAGGTTTGCCGTCGCGCCACAGCATGGGAACGCCGATCGACCTGAGCGTTTGCCGGTTGTCGCCCACCACATCGCCTCGGGCGTTCACGCTCCAGGCGATGCCAGCGCCGAGTACCGACCGGTTGTGTCCGATCCATTCGATCGCCTGCACGGGCGTCGAGCCGTTGCCGCCCGGAACGTAGCTATCATCGTATCCGACGGTTCTGTTCCCGGACATAGCCGTTATATTTCCGTCGCCTAATACGGTGGCATGCCGCGATCGATAAACCATCGCGACATTGAAAAGGTTATCGTCGCGCGCGTTCATCAGACTAGCCGGATCGAGGTACAAATAATCGCCGACGTAGCCGAGACCATCGTGAGGATCCGAAGCAGCGACCCAGACGTTTTGCGGCATCATTCCGGTAGTATCTGGAAGAGCGGGCCTCCATTTTGATCCAGTCCACTCAAAGGATGCCTCCTGCACAGCCCAGTACGCACCGCCAAGCTCGGCGTAGATCGCAACGACAGGTTCACCGCTCGCGGACAGTACAACGTTGCGAACCGCCATGAGATTCCTCGCGCTTGGGTCGACGAAAAACGGTGCCAGCACGTCCGCTGTCGGAAACGGCAGCACATGCATACCGTCACCGTCGATAACAACGCAGTCGGGGCTGCCACGGCTATCCTTCCGAGATTTCTGAACGACTACCGCAACGCGGCTGGAATCCAGAGCAACGGTCGGAGGGCGCCTGTAGAGAACCGGCTCCATAAGGGACTGGGTGGATGGCGACCACAGCTTCAAAGCGCTGTGCGGAGGTAGTGACAAAATCTGAACGCTGTATAAGACTGCAGCTAACATAATCTTCGGTGCGCCTTCTTTGCTAGCTCTGCCTCGTTTTTACGTCGGGTCGCGGCTCCTCGGGCCCGCTCCGAGCAAACACTACAGACCGTTGCAACGAGAATCGTGGTTAACCGCGAGCTCGTTCTAAACGCCTTTTTTTGTTGCGTAAGTGAGTCTACTTCGCTGAGGAAACGGCGTCAACTATTCGCCTCGACTACGCTCGGCGCCGCTCGACTCGCTCCGCTCGCTCGCGGTCGTTCGATACCTCACGATGACACGCGATAGCGAGCGGCTTTTACGACGAAGAGTCGCCTCGACTATGCTTGGCGCCGCTCGCCCTTCGATACCTCAGGGTGACAGCGCGTGGTCGTTCAATACCGCGTGATGACGAGCGGTTATCGTGATGCTGTGCCCGTCGTGGCGGTGTACGTGTATTTGTGCTGACCGTCTGCGGTGATGAGCGCGGGTTTGCCGTCTTTTTTCGTAATGACGAAGTTGAAAAAGCCGGCGACGCCGGGGTCCATCGTTACGAGAGAGATCGTGCCGTCGGCGTTCTTGCGCGAGGCCATGTGACTGCCCCACAGGCCGAACTGGAACCACGTTCCGCTCGCATCTTTGCGAACGTCGATGTTTCCGAGATCGGGGCTGTAGTAGTGACTCGCAAGTCCCGCAACGTCATCGGGCGCAGCCGGAAACGTCCACAACTGGCGCGTCTTTGCCGTTTCGGCTTTGAGGCTCGCAGCCGCGGCGGCAATCTGCTGCGCTGCTTCGGGCTTGCCGTCATAGAGCACTTCGAGCAGTTTCCGTTCGAACGGACCGCGCAAATACACGCCGCTATCCGAGTTCGTCAAAATCACCGCGCCGACTTTCGCGGACGGAATCGCGAACCAGTCGCTGTGAAAACCGATGAGATCGCCGCCGTGATGAATGACCGAGATGCCGAAGCGCTCGTCGTCCATCAGGCCCATGCCGTACCACTCATTCTCGCCGACGGGCACGGTGTGCACGCGGCGCTGCAAGAGATTCTTGGCGGACATGAAGCGTTTGCCGTTCGGCAGCACGCCTTCGGTGATTTCATTTTCCGCGTACTTGATCATGTCGTGCGGCGAGGACCACGCCTCGCCGGCTGGGCGATACGGTATCGCGATGTCGTTAATCGGCGTCGTGACGACTTTCGTGACGCCGTCGATGTTCTGACCGTGCGGGCTCGCGTGATCTTCGGAGAGCGCCTTCTGCATATCGAACGTCGTGCTCGACATGCCGAGCGGATTGAATATCAGCGTTTGCATCGATTTGTCGTACGCCGCGCCGAGCGGCAGGTTCGGATACTCGAGGTGTCCGGCGATAAAGCCGGCCGCCGACGCCATCGTGTTACTGTACTGGAAGATCTTGCCGTACGAGCTGGTCGGCTCCGTATGCAGAAGCTGCACGAAGGTTTCTTGCGGGCCGGTTTGCGGCGTCGTACCGAGAATCCAATCGAAGTCTTTGCGCGGAACGCCGGTGCAGGCGCAGATGAGATCGACGATGCGCACTTTCGCCGTCGTCGCCGGACTGCCCAAGCGGAACGACGGATACGCCTGCGTGACCAATTCGTTCCAATGCAGTTTGCCTTGATCCACGACGCGTGACATCATGAGCGTCGTCAAACCTTTCGTATTCGACGCGATCATGAAGAGCGTGTTCTTGTCGACCGGTTGCGGTTTTCCGAGTTCGCGCACGCCCAAGCCGCCTTCGTAGACGACCTTGCCGTGATCGATGAGCGCGAGGCCCACGCCGGGCACGTTGAGCTGTTTCATACCGCTTCGTACGAACGAGAGCAGCTCCGCAACGCGCTGCGGCGTAAGGCGATTCGCCGTGCGTCCTGCGAACGTTTCGCGCTGATAGCCGGCTGCGGTAAGGCTTGCACTTATTACGCCGACTGCTGCCGAGCGCTTATCGAGCGTGGCATCCGAACCTTGGACGAGCGCGACGGTCCACGCGTTTCCCGCACGCATTGCGGTGGCTTCGACCGTTAGGTGTTCGTCGGGAGAAGTCGTGTACGCGAAGCTGCGTATTTCGTCCCAGCCTGCGCGAGGCGCACCGGGCGTTGAGAGCTGTAAGGTGCGATGCATCGACGGTTCGTACAATTGCCACGCTTGCGCGACCGCGTGCGCCGCATCGGCAGCGCTTCCGACGTCGACGATCGCGATGTGCGTGTCGCCTTCCGGAGCCGTCAGCACCATGACCTTGCCGTTTGACTGTATCGACCATTGCGTTGGAAGCGTGAACGTTGCGCCGGAGGCGGTTTTCTCCGGCGTATCGGCTGTCGCGGCGGTGCTTTGCGCCCGCGCCGAAGGCACCATGGTTGAGACCATGACCAGCATTGTGGTCGCGGCAAGCAGGTTTTTCATCGGCAAGATCCCTCACTGAGATGGCGCTGCAAGTAATCGACGGTCGCCGTGTCCGCTTTCAGAAACGACGCATGGCGTAAGAAACCGTGGATTTCGTTCGGAATGATCAGTTCACTGTAGTCGACGCGTTGTTTATCCAAGCGTCGAGCGAGATCGACCGTTTGATGAAAACGGACGTTGTGATCGTCGTCGCCTTGAACCAGAAGAACGGGCGAACGCCATTTCGGCACCGAGGAATCCGGCGAGGATTCCCAAGCGATCAGCCGTTCTTTCTTCATATCCTGGTTCTGATAGCGCGCGGGCGGGTCCGGAAGATCTTCGGACGTCGACCAGTCGTGCACGCCGTGCCAGTCGACGCCGGTGCAGAAAAGGTTCGAATTGCGCGCGAGTGCGAGCGCGGTCAGATAGCCGCCGTACGAGCCGCCCCAGATGCCGATGCGCTTCGGATCCACCGACGAGAGGCCGCGTAAATACGCGTTGCCGCCGAGTACGTCTCTGTATTCCGATGCGCCGGACGGTCCCCATTGCGCGGGGTGCGCGTAATCGTAGCCGTACCCGATGCCGAGCCGATAGTTCACCGACAACACCACGAAGCCGTGATTCGCCAAATACTGGTTTACCGCATAACCGTTCGTGTAATAATCCATGTAATGCCATGTCGTCAGCATTTGACGCGGCGGTCCGCCGTGAACGAAAATGACCGCGGGCATTTTGCCCTTTGTCATCGTGAGCTTGTCGAAGGACGACGGCACAAACAGTTGTCCGTGCGCAATGCGGCCGTCCGATGCGCGGAACGTTACGCTTTTCGGCACGACGAGCTGTGCGGTTGGGAAATCGGCGGGCAGGCGACTGCGGTCGATCGCGCGCGGCG